>Ga0310695_10000064_pt1 | contig 268679 bp, 219 predicted proteins | sample RumenRJG_04DNA_FD_203882 | JGI IMG/M metagenome (GOLD analysis project Ga0310695, IMG submission 203882) | Bovine rumen microbial communities from Lethbridge, Alberta, Canada - RJG_04 (v2) (version 2) | ecosystem: Host-associated > Mammals > Digestive system > Stomach > Rumen | place: Canada...
CCTCCCGATGAGGAAATTTGAGCGGTGGGGGGTATCGGCAGTTTCTCTCGTTCAATTAATGGCCAATTCTTTAAGTACTGGCCGTAACTATCGTGATTTCTAACAAAATTATTTAGGACAATATTGGCTCGCTGCAGTTGCTGCACTAACTCCTTTACATGTGGGAGCAAGAGTTTGAAGGAACTTTCAAGGCTCTGCTCAAGATAGGTGACGGACAATCAGGCTCACTCGAGGTGACTTGCAGCGGTCTCGAAGATGCCAACGACGAAGTGGTGGGCCAAATCCTGGGCAACGTGAAGATTAAATAACACACTTTGCTAAACACACACAGATTTATTGAGCGAGCGCAATCACCATGGTTGCGCCCGCTCATTTTCATTGAATCCACTTAAAAAAGTCTATATTATGACTTTATATTCCCAAAAACAAGAAAAATAGAAAGTCAAAACATTGATTTTCAGCAGTAAAAAAAATTAGTTTAATTCGCACAATTCGCCGTTATTTATTTTTAAAGTGGACTCACAATTCTATTATCATTTTCATTCGCCGTTTTTTAACTAGTGGGCTCAAATTTATCACCTACCCGAGTAGATGATTCCAAAACCCACGAAGTGGTCGTAGCGCTCGCCAAATGGGCGGTCATACACCTTGATGAGGTATTCGTTTGACGTTTGGTACTTGTCGCCTTCTATCATGCCGGTCTGCCCCACTCCACTGCCGTTGGGCACCCACAAGAACTGATAGTTATAGGCTCCCTGCTTGAGCAAGATGTCGCAGTTGTAGGTGCCATAGTTGGGGTCATAGCGCATGAGGCATTGCTCTGGCGGCATACCCAGCGTGAAACCGCCCTGCACAAAGAGGTTACCGCCTTCGAGCCGCTCGCCAGTGTAGAGCGTGAAATGCGTGACAATGTAGTCGCTTTCCACCATCGAGTCGTGAGCCCCCGAAGTCCTGATGGTGAAATGCCCATGCTGTGTCTTGTCGTAGAGGTACTGCCCATCCACGCGCGGCTCGTTGCGATAGAGCGTGGCGTGGTAGTAAGGCTCAAAATACTGTATCTTCTCCACTCCCATGTTCATCGAGTTGACATTCACCATCTCGATGCGGCGGTACTCGTTGCCAGCAGGAAAAATCAAGTCGCGGTTATGCTCAAACGTCACCTTGTTACCGCTCACCATCAGGGGCTTGGTCACCATCACCTCGTTATCGGGACGTGAGTTCTGCGTGACGATAACGCCAAGCTCGTTATATGGGTCGCTGATGCGCTCTCCACCTTTGGTAGTGACCACGAAGTTCACCTGCTGATGGTGGGCATTGTAATCCACATCGGTGTTGGTGAGCACCTCGCCATATACCCCCATCGTGTTCTCGCACACCGAGAAGCGCGTCTGGAACAGCACCGCGTCGGGGTCGTCCTGACGATACACCTTGAGCACATAGTTTCCACTCTTAGTGATAATGAAGTCGTTATTTGGGATACAGAAGTCGTAGTTGAAATAGTGCACAAAAGTCGCCTCGCTGGGCTTGTAGTCGGTGACATCGGCCTGGTTGAAACCGTCGATATACTCGCTCTCCACCAGCTGCGACGGCTGCCAGTTGGCATTGCAGTGTGTCACGCTATAGCGCAGATACTGGATGTCGAGGTCAAGGTAGTCGAAGTTCACATTTAGCACATCGTCACTGCCCAGCACATAGATTGGCGGCAAGTACATGTTGCTCAATGGTGCAATTTTGAGCGACTTCACATTGGAGTCAAAAATGCGAACTTGAGTGTCGTCGGCCACCGCTGTCATCACTGCCACAAGGCACATTACTATAATTAGCAAATATTTCTTCATAATCGTCAAGAGTTTGATTTTTGACAAAGATACACAATTTTGGTTTAAAATGCCGATATTTTGCAAAGAATAATTATTTTTGCAAAAAAAATCAAGTGTCATGACAAAAGAAGAAAAATATGAACAACTGCTGCCGCAGGTGGTGGCGATGATTGAGGGAGAGACCAATGCCGTGAGCGTGATGGCCAACGTTGCAGCCATGCTGCACGAAGCCTTCGGATGGTGGTGGACAGGATTTTACACCGTTGAGGGCGACCGTCTGGAGCTTGGCCCCTTCCAGGGACCAGTGGCGTGCTACCGCATCAAGCACGGCCGTGGCGTGTGTGGCACGGCATGGGCTCGCAACGACACGGTGATAGTGCCCGACGTGGAGCAATTCCCGGGGCATATAGCATGCAGCAGCCTCTCGCGCAGCGAGATAGTGGTGCCAGTACACGACAGCAATGGTGAGGTGGTAGCCGTGCTCGACATTGACAGCCGTGACCTCGTCACCTTCGACGAAACCGATAAAAAATATCTTGAAGAACTCGTCAAAGCACTATCCAAAACCGTAGTTTGGGGCTGATTTTATTCCAAAAACATGTTATAAAACATATTTTTCTTGGTCATCCCAGGAAAAATAAGTAACTTTGCACCCGCAAACAAGCAAATAGTGATGTTATTTTTTTTAACGAGTTAAGCCCCCATAATACTCGTCAGTATTAATTATTAAAAAATTAGATAGTATGAAAAACAAAACAACAAAGAGGGGTGCCAATCAAGTCAACCAACTCCCACCCCACGCCTATCACCCAAACGTGGCATTGCGTCTAAACAGCCGCCAGGGCTACATCGCCCGCCCCGAGTGACTATCCATTACTTTTTTTCGTTCCTAAACAACTGTTCCCAAAACCCAAGAAGAACAAAAAATTTTATCCACCATGGGGTTATTATCCTCGGTGAAAGTGGTGCCGTAGCACTGCAATGGTTTCAATTCTCTTCTTTGTAGAATAGGTGATTCTGGGACAAAATATTGCGTAATGATTGCCCCCTACTGTGGCACATGCAGTATATTACTCTTGCTCGCCGTATTTTTTCTCAAACAAGTCTTGATGCTCCTCTCCCCACTTGAGCATGGCATCAATGATTGGGATGAGTGTCATGCCCAGTGGCGATATGGCATATTCGCTGCGTGGCGGCAGCTCAGGATAGATTGTCTTGGTAACCAAGCCATCTTCAACCATCTCTTTCAACTGCATGTCGAGCACACGCGGTGTGGCCTCGGGCAGTGCCTTGTGCAGCTGGCTCGGCCGCATGTTACCATAGCGCAATTCGTCAAGAATGCACGATTTCCACTTTGAGTCAATCAAGCTTATTGTCAACCGCAATGGACAAGTGAGATCTACCGGAATTTTTCGTTTATACATATTTTTGCTGTAACAATTATGATGCAAAGTTACACATTATGCAAGAAACAGAGCATATATAGAGAAACATTTCAGTACATGAATAATTTTTCGGTACTTGCACATTCAACTATTAGCATCTAATTTTGCACCCAAAATAACTTTTAAAAAACAAAACAAGATGAGATCTCCTATTTCAGAGTATGCTGCGGTTGAAGCCGCTGCCATGAAGTTCGTAAAGAGCGTTGCCGAGGGCAACAGCAAGTATGCCAAAGAGTTGTTCACCGACGATGCCGTGCTTTTCGGCTTTCTCGACGGCGAGCTGGAGCATGGCTCCATCGAGCAGTTCTACCACAATGTTGACAGAGTGGGCGCAGGTGACAATTTCAAGGCCCGTGTCGATGTCGTCTCTATCGAAGAGACCGTGGCGGTTGTCAGAGTGCTGGAAGAGAAATGGGGCGGCCGCATCGACTTCACCGATTATCTGCTGCTGATGAAGATTGGCGGTGAGTGGAAATGCGTGGCTAAGGCCTACAACCAGAACTCCGACACCATCAAGAAGTGAGCCGTCATGTGATTAGAGACTTGTGCGCTAGAATCTGTGCAAGGCTTTCTTCATGATGGAAAGTTACAAAATAATTCAAGTTTATAAGGTTTGTGAACCTTATAAACTTGAATAAACTTTTTTATAGCTACTGCCTATAATATTATTGGCCTAAAATAATGTTATAGACAGCTGTCACGTCGGCACTTGTTATTTCTCCGTCACCATTCACGTCGCTGGTGGCAAGGAAAGTGTCGTCGCCATAGAGCAGATAGTTATAGAGACAAGTGATGTCGATAGAGGTAACCTCACCGTCGCAGTTCACGTCGCCAAGCACGTGTCCGCTACCCTTCACGGCTGTCACCACAACCACAAAGTCGGGCACCGAAATCTCGGTTTGAGCGTCGGCGGTAGTCATCACCACATTCTTCACTTCTATCTGGGTAGTGCCCTCGAAAGTCTGCTGAGCTTGAATGTCGATGTTGATAATGGGACCGCTGTCGCCAGCAAAATCAGTGGGCGGGAAGCTCACTGCCACCACGCGCAAGTCGCCATTACTACCGGGGTTGGCGATGAGATAATGGTTATCACTCATGCGGTTGGTGAGTTCCATGCTATAGTCGCCATTGTCGGCACGAGGAATCGTGAGTTCTACAGGCATTGCTATGTCAAACTGCACCGCGGCGATGCCGGTAATTTCGTTGTCCATCACCACGGGCACGCTCATGGTGGTGCCGGGCTCGATGCTGAAGTCGTCGATATAAAGGGTGTCAACAGGCACATAGGGGCCACTGGCAGTCACTACCACAGCAAAGTCATCAATAAAGATGTCGCTACCACCAGTCTTGAGTGTTACGTTCTTAACATTGATGACTGCCGAGCCGGCAAACTCCCTCGCGGCATTGACTTTAAGGAACATGATGTTGCCATTGTCGCCGGTGAAGGCGGTTGCCGGAGTGCATAACTCGGCAACATGAAGCATCTCTCCCTGTTGAGTAATATTCACCTGGTGGCCGTTAGCACGCTCGCCAAGTCGAGCTTGAGTGGCTACCGAGAGTCCCTGAGGAACCTCAAGGTCAAACTCCACAGCATTCACCTGCACGGTCTCATTAGTGAGCACCACGGGTACCTGGCAAGAACGCCCTGGGGCGATGGCAAAGTCGCTGATGACAAGGTTGTCGCTAGGCACATACACACCGTCGGCAGTGACTGTCACGTCAAAGTCGGCAATTAATGTCTCCACCTCATCGGCACTAGTGAGAGCCACATCACTCACATGAATTGTGGCGCTGCCCTCAAAGTCGCGGCTGGCAGTGACGTTGATATACATCACCTCGCCCGAGTTGCCCTCAAAATTGGTTGCTGGGAAGCTAAACGCAGCAATCGACAAAGTAGTCCCGCTGGCATTTGCCACCACTTGATGGGCGGCAGTCTTGCGGTCGCTTAGGGTGACACCATGAGCGGTGAGGCCTGCGGGCATCTCCAGCGTGAGCTGGAAGGCGGCAACGGGCGTGGCCTCATTGTCCATAACCACCGGCACTTGCTTGGTTTGTCCTGGAGTAATCTCAAAGTCGTTGATATAGAAGAGATTCTCGGGAACATACACGCCATCGGCAGTAACTGTCACGTCAAAGTCGTCTAGAGTGATTACATCACTGTTAGGCTCCAAGAGCCTGACATTGCTCACGTTGATGAGAGCCTGCCCCTCAAAGGCGCGGTCGGCAGCGACCTCAATGTTGAGCACTGCTCCCTCGGTACCAGTGAAGAGTCTGCCATACTTGCCTTTTACCTCCACCTTGTAGCTGTTCTCGCCAAGAGAAGTTATGTTCAGATTGTGATTAGGAGCACGGTCGGTAAGCTCAAAGGCATCCTCTGAAACCATAAGCCCCTCGGGTATTGACATCTCAAAGCTGACGCCGCTAAACTGTGTCACCTCATTTTCAAGAAGCACAGGCATGACTTTTGTCTTGCCTGGCTTGATGGCAAAGTCCTCAATAATCAAGTGGTCGGCTGGCACATACACGCCATTGGCGGTTACCGTCACGTCAAAATCTTCTACCGGGCTCTCGTGTGCGTTGCTCGTAGAGAGCATCACGTTGCTGAACGTGATTACCGCACTGCCAGCAAACGACTTGCTGGCCGTGAAGTCTATATACATGATGTCGCCGCTCTCGCCAGCAAAATCGGCGGTGGGGAAGCCAAACGCCACCACGCTCCAATGGTCGCCGTTGTGGTTGGCTACTACCTGGTGAGCCTCGCCCTTGCGGTCGCTAAGGGTGAATGAGCTGGCTGTTGTGGTGATACCAGCGGGCAGATACATGTCGAACTGGAAGCCGGCGACACCGCTAGCATGATTGTCTAGAACCACCGGCACGCGCAACGTGGTGCCAGGGGCGATGGCAAAGTCGTTCATGTAGAACTCATTGCCCAGCACAACGAAGCCTTGCGCTGTCACCGTCACCGCCAAGTCGGGATGGCTGTGCTCATGGGCATCGGCAGTGGTGAGGGCTATGTTCTTGACGTTGATGACAGCCTGCCCGTCAAAGTCCTGGGCAGCCACCACGTCGATGGTGAGCACTGCCCCACTCTGCCCCGTGAAATTGGTGGCAGGGAAGCTGAAGGCCATCACCGTGGTGTGGTCACCGTTAGCCCTCGTCATCAGTTGGTGCGAGCTTGACGCACGCTCCCCCAGTTTAAGTCCACCCTCGGCAATGCTGAGTCCCGCAGGCATGTATAGGTCAAACTGGAAAGCGGCAAAAGCATTATCGGGATTGTCGAGCAACACTGGCACGGTAATCGTGTCGCCAGCCTTGACCGAAAAATCGTCGATGTACAACACATCGGCTGCCTGGGCATGCAGTGCTCCAGCCACCAGCATTATGGTAAAAATGTGAAACAGCTTTTTCATATCTAAAAGAGCTTTTCAATCAGATTATACCAGTTATTTCACAAGCACCTTTTTGCCGTTGATTACATAAACGCCAGTAGGAAGCCCGTGAGTAGCCTGGGCTGGATTCACGCCCTGGCGCAGTAGCACGCCCTTCATGTCATAGACGTTAACCCCCTCGCCGTCGGCAGCAATGTGTGTTATGGCAGTAACAACGGTGGCATTGGTAGTCACATCGGGCAGCACGCTCTCCACCTCGTTGGCGCGAGTGAAGAAGATGTCGCTGATGGTGATGTTATCGGTTGAGCTAAGTGAGGCATTGGCCTTAACCTTAAGGAGAATGATGGCATCGTTGCCTGCAGCTATCTCGGCATTGTCGAGAGAGAAGCCAAGCAAGCGTGTGGAGCCGTCGGGGTTAACACCCGTCATCAGGGTGTGAGAGGCGGCGCGGCCAGTAAGCTCGGCGCTCTCCAATGTGAGACCCTGTGGCAGGGCCACATCCATCTGGAAGCCGGCATAGGCAGTAGCGTTGTCAAGAGCGATAGCGATAGTGCCTGTGGCAGGGTCGTAGTCGCCGAGGCTAAGCACATCACTAGTGGCGGCCTTAGCAACATTCAGTGCCGGAGCCGACGAGTTGCCTACAGCAATGTTGGCGATGGCTATGAGGTCGGTAATATTGATTGAGCCACTGGCGTTCACATCGGCAGCCTCCTCCACAAACACCTCGGGCGTTATGCCCACGATATAGTTGGCCACACACATCACATCGGTGACGTTCACCTTCTTGTCGCCATTCACGTCGCCAGGAATTATTGGCTCCTCAAAGGGCAGTGTGCCACTGCTTAGTACAATCTTGGCATTGCCGCCAATGAATCCCATGCCGTCCTTCACGGGGTCGGCAAGGGTGATGTTGCCCAGGTCAAAGACAGTAGGGCTGGTAACCACAGCTTGGGCATCTTGATTGGTAAGAACATCGGCATAGCCGTCGGCGTTCTGAACCCAGTTGTAGAGACCGAAGTCGTAGGTGATGCCCGTCTGGTTGTCCTTATAGCTTGTGAGCACCTGATTGGGGTTAGTCCAAGTGTTCTTCTCATCACTGAGAGTAAACTCGGGCACAAAGCCATAATCAAGGAAGTTATACACTGTAACCTTATTATTATAAGGATATAGATACACCGGGAACGATGCCACATTGCCGGTGCTGTAAACGTGGTCGCTGTCGTCGAAGTCAATCTCATCATAGCCCATTGTGGCATTACTAGCAATGAACTGTGTGAACATGCCGTTGTCGTACATCGCGCCAGCGTTGACATAGGCATCATTGTCGGGGTCATAATAGATCAGAGCCAAGTTCCAGGTGGTAGAGATAGTGAAGCCGCTGGCATTGACACGACCTGAGAGGCTTGTATTAAGGATTGTGTTCACATTCTCATTGTTCACTACCGACTGAGCCACCACATAGAGGTAGCAGGTGTATTGCTCATACTGGTAGGTGTAAACGCTCTGTGGCAGGAAGGTAATGGTGTTGGCGCCCCAGTTCACGCTGAAGGTCAAGTCGCTGCCCTGGGCGAAATAGTTAGAAACCGTCACGCGGCTTGTGCCTCCGGTGTAGGCCATCGCCACGCGGTTAGAACCCACCGTGGCACCCGTCTGGATGTCACGGTCCATCTCGATGTTGATGCTTGCTAGCTTGTCGGCTGTGAAAGCCGAGGCGGCGCGAGCCACGGGCCACGCTACCATTGCCAGCAGGACGATTGTGAAAAGATGCTTTTTCATTGATTAGGGGGTATTATTAAGGGATGCCACATGATAATGACATCCCTTGATTGATAATTAATTAAAAATATTTCTTTGAAGCGACACGGTTGCCGTTGTCCATGGTTTTAACCTCAATGTTCACACCATTGAACGGAGTTGCGCTCTCCACGCCCATCATGTTGTAATACTTCACGTCAACCACCTTGCCTGTGGTCTCAACGGCATCGATAGCGGTGGGCACGTCATAGAGGCGCAACGGATAAACGAGATAATCGGCCGAAAGGTCGCTGGTGACAGGAGTGCTCTGGTTGGCGTCTTTCAGAGCAGTAGCTCCATTAGCTGATGCCACTTTCCTTATAATGGCGTCAAACTCATATACATATCCGTCATTAGGTGCGCCTGCTGGGTAGTAATCCCAGCACACCTTGATGCCGCCAGTGAGATTGCTGGTGTTGCCGTCGCTCATTGTATAGAAATTGCCGTCGGCATCGTTGTAGCACGCCCAAGTGATGAAGGCATACTCCTGCACCTTGGGAGCGACAAAGAAGAAGTGGCTGTTAGGGGTATAGTAATCCTCATTGAAGCTTGGCATGATATAGATATTGGGCTCGTAACGACTGGCCTCGCCAGCTGTGGGGACAGAGGTCACAGCAATAGTGGGGTTTGCTTTGTCAACCAGCGTGCCGGTAATGCTCTTGCCGGTGATTATCTTGCCCACATAAGAGTTGGCATCGCTCAGCCCGGTGAGCATCACCCAGTTGCTCTGGTCAAAGTCGGCCACTGGCTGAAGTTTGGTGTTTCCAGCATATTCAGCTGCTACTTGACCTAAAAAGTCAATTTGACCATCACTAATTTCTGATGGATATTTATATTTGCCCAAATCTTTGGCAAAGAGCACGTCGCCCAAAGTAACAGGATAGTTATTATAAGAGGGACCAAGACGACAAGAGCCGTTAACATAATTCCATCCACCTTCGTCGTTATTGTTTGCCAAACCACTGGTCAGACTGAAATAATACTTGTTGTCGTCACGGCCATCAAAATTCACTACTGCACTATAATGTACACCATCGGTAGTCTCCATAGGCTGACCAACGGTAGGATTCCAGTCATTATTATTTGCTTGACCCAAAACATAGTAAGTGGGATATGAACCATTATTGACAAAACCTGTGATATCTTCTGCGCTCTGTGACACAGTGAGTGCATTGGTGCTAAGATCCAAGTCAAGTTTATAGCGACCTTTTTCAATCATAAAGGTGTTTTGATTTCGGCTCACTCCCATCGGGGCACTAAGCACGCCGTCAACAGTGGTAACACCAACAAGATCGTCATAAACCTCATATTCCTCACCGACTTCACCGTCATTGACAATGTCGACCAGGTCGGTCTTGACAACATCAAATGTCGAACCATTAAAACGAATTATAGCTGTAGAGCTACCTCCTCCTCCTGAGTTATATGTAGCCATAACAGCCCATTTATTCATTGTCATAGAGTCATTATTCAAATCAATTGTTACGGTCATAGAATGTTGATCTCCGCCCCATTCCCATGTTGTAGAAACATTTGGATTCTGCTTCCAATTTACCACCCAAACATAATGATAAAAGGAATAATTATCTGTATAACCCACATATCGTGTCGGAAAAGTAAAAGTACCAATTGTTCCATCATCATTCCAAGAGCCCACATTTGACTCAAAATTAAAATGATTAAATAAAGTACCCAAATTAGTTATGCCAGTATTATTAAAGAAATCTTTAATTATTATTTTATTAGTAGAGGAATCATATTCCACCTGAACATTGCAAGTGTGGTATTCATTTTCCCAACCATCTGCAGGTATATACTCGCTCTTCATTACAAAGTCCTTGGTAAACGACGCTGGTTGTGCTTTGGCGGTGTTGTTTATCGCAAGAGTTGTGAACAGTGCGGCTATTAAAACAGAAAGATAAACGAATTTTCTCATAACAGAATAAAAATACCAATTATGATATAAAATAAAAGACATTAAACGAAACGACCTAATATTTATACCCACCTATCGGCAAGAAAAGGGTGTACCAAAATGCCACACACATCAGGCATTTTGAGACACCCTCTTTGCACTGATTGAGAGTTATCTGTAAATTTGTTTAGCAGTGGTCTTTTGACCGTTGCTCAGTTCCTTAACAACAATGTTCACACCGTTGAAAGGCTGTGCACTCTCCACACCCAGGGTGTTGTAGTAGCGAGTGTTCACAACTTGGGCATCGGTGTCGATGCTGTTGATGCCGGTGTTGACGCGAGTCATGTGAGAACGCTCAAAATACTCTATCACTACCGACGCACTCATGTTGTTCCAAGAGTTGTTGCCTATTACACATCCCCAAGGGTCGGTGATATCGATAGTGCCAGCAGCAATGTCGATAGTGCCGTGGCAATCCTGACCACCATAATAAGCATAGTTGCTGGTGGCTGGTAAAGTGTTAGAGGTGGGATCATACATTCTCACTGGAGAGTTAACATGCTGGAAACGGCTCACCACAGCTGCCTTATAGGTGCGGAATGAGGCATAGGAGAAAGGCAGATTAGCAAACAAATCGCTCTCGCCCATAGAGTAGGCACGCCAGGTGAATGTGGCCTTTGTGTCGCTCTCCCAAGTGAGTGTGGTGGGGCTAGAGGTTGATGTGGCATAAGATGGAATCACGAGGTTTACTACTTGGTCGTTAACCATCTCATTAGAATAGAAATTGTTAATGGTCAACACTCCAGTGGCATTGTCCCAGGTCACGTTCACGGTGTTGTTTCTCACCACCTCATCGCCACGATAGTCTTCCTGAGCAAACTCGGCATTAAACGATGCTGGCTGAGCATTAACTGTGGCAGTACCAACCAACAGGAGTGCAAACATTCCAAAAAGAGTAATTACATTCTTCATATTAATAAAATTTTAAATGTTAATAAATAAATTTGTTGTTTCCTATAAATCTAAGCAACTTACAAAATTACAACAAATCTCTTAAACGACAAAAAAAAAATTGCAATATTTTCATAAATTCTTGCGAATATTTGTGGTGAATTTGGCACTAAGAAGCAGTTCTACCACAATGTTGACACAGTGGGCGCAGGTGACAATTTCAAGGCCCGTGTCGATGTCGTCTCTATCGAAGAGACCGTGGCGGTTGTCGGAATGCTGGAAAAAAAATGGGGCGGCCGCATTGACTTCACCGATTATCTGCTGCTGATGAAGATTGGCGGTGAGTGGAAATGCGTGGCTAAGGCCTACAACCAGAATTCCGACACCATCAAGAAGTAGGGACAAGGCGTGCCTTGTCCGGGGAATGGGGAACGAGGAACGGGTGATATAGGGACAAGGCGTGCCTTGTCCGCTATCATTTCACATTACTAGAGAAGTTGTTATCGCGCGATAACAACTTCTCTTTTTCTGTATAGTGTATTACTTAGTGTAATTCAATCAACGCTCTTGATAAACCTAGCAGGGTTTCCGCCCACAATGGTGCTTGCTGCCACATCTTTAGTCACCACAGCGCCGGCTGCCACCACTGCATTCTCGCCCACAGTGACGCCAGGCAGAATAGTTGCCCCGGCTCCTATCCATGCATTGCGGCCAATGTGTACCGGTTTGCAAATTAGCAGCGCACGGTCGTGCAAGTCGTGGTTGTTGCTGATGAGCTGCACATTGGCTGCAATCATAACATCATCGTCGATGGTGATGCCGCCTCTAGACATCATCAGGCAGTCGGGCATTATCATCACATTGTTGCCTATCTTCACTCGGTCGAAGCACACCCCCTTGAGAGGCGGCATCACCATACTGCCTTCACCCAAGTTATTGCCAAAGAGGTCTTTCACTAATTTGTTATACTCATCGGTGTAAGGCATTGTGTGGTTAATCTCATACACCAATTTCACATCACGCATGCCACGCTCCATCTCCTCGGGTGTGGTCTTTCGAGGATCTACGATAAACGAATTCATATTATTAATATATTATCTCTCATATTTATGAAAGATCTTTAATTATTCATTTTATGTTGCAAAATTACAACCTTTCTCACTAACCGACCTTTCACAAATTCCCCTAATGTTTTCACAAATTCCACACCACAAACAGCAGTGAATGGAAATTCTGATTCCATCGCCCTCATTGTGGCTTCATTAATCCTTGGGTGGCAGGCTTTGGAAATGGCGCGTTGCCCACACTTGCAGCAGCATCACAATGCTCACTTTATCAGGAACTGTTTGTATCTTGACCATTCCTGCTGCACGCCGCAATGGTTGTTGCCTGTGAAGAACTCGGCATGCATCTGGTCCTTGAAAGGCGACCAGTTGCCACACACAATGCCATCGCAAGCGATAATGGGCTGAAAGATGCCCCTGTTGTTATGAGCCTTGTGGCTGTGCTCGGGCGGTATCACTATGTCGCGACTCTTGTAACTTATCAAGTATTCATCGTAGGGTGGAATCATGAGGCATCTCCCCTTCCTGAAACCGCGAGAGCGACAATCATCGGTGAGATAAAACACTCTCCCCTTCCATCTCTCTCGGCGAATGGTGTTACCCAAAAGAGTAATGCCCCTGCGGCAGTCGCCAATGTTCAGCCCCGACCACCACACAAAATCTTCGAGAGTGGCAGGCTGGCGGCTATGAAGATACTTGCGAGTGATGATTGTCAATGCCTCGTCGCGATCCATTGCCGCCGATGGCTTCACTTTATTGGCAGTCAAGGCATAAGTGGCTTTCATAGGCAATAGGTCACCGCTACACAGAGTGCCCGACATCTCTGCTAGGCGAATGTGGTACGAGAGCCGATGACTGTCGATCTGTATGTTCTTCTCTGCTAAAGCCTGGGCAAAGTCCTCTTTAGTTGCACTTCCCATGTCGGCAGCCGTCAGAGCGAGTATATCCCTAATGCGCATCAGTTCCTCGTTGGGGATAGAAATCTTGTTGCTGCTCATCCAGCCCTTTGTGACAGCAATGCCCTTTGGAGCACAAAGCAGTATCATCGTCCAGTAGTCCTCGGCCGAAACCAGTTGCCAGGTGCCACGCATCAAGTGAAGGCGGATGATTTTACCACTGTCAAAAGCCCGCTTAAAAGCCTTTGCCGACGGCTTGCGGGTGCGCATCGCCACAGCCCATCGCATCATGCGGTAATCCTGTGCCTGCATGGCTCCCATGTGGTCAACCACCTGCACAGGATCATCAAACTGCTGCGCAACAAGCTGCTGGTTAAGAAGTCGCAAGGAAATAAGATTCATGACAATAGAGTTTAGTGGTTAATGGTTAATGGTTAGTGGTTAGAGTTTAGTGGTTAATGGTTAATGGTTAGTGGTTAGAGGTTAGTGGTTAATGGTTAGTGGATCCCCGATCCTCGACCCCCGATCCTCGATCCACGATCCCCGATCCTCGACCCCCGATCCTCGATCCACGATCCCCGATCCTCGATCCCCGACCCCCGATCCCCGATCCCCGATCTCCGTTTTTAAAAAAGTAGGGCAAGATTTTGATGTAAATCCTGCCCTACCCTCATTTTTTACTTGTATCGCAAGAAGCTGTAGCCAAAGCGCTCACAAGCTGCACGCTCCAGTTCTTCTCGGTCGTCGGGATGGGCGATAGAGATGAGAGCCCTTGCTCGCTCGGCCATGCTCTTGTTGCGCAGATACACGATGCCATGCTCAGTAACGACATATTGTGTCTGGAACCTGGTGGTCACCACGCCCGCTCCAGGGGTGAGAGTGGGCACAATCTTGCTCTTGCCCTTGCCAGTGCGCGACGGCAATGCAATGAAAGTCTTACCCTCGGGGTTGAGAGCAGCACCATACATGAAGTCGTGCTGACCTCCCACGCTCGAGAATATCATGGTGCCAATGCTATCGGCACACACCTGACCAGTGAGGTCAACCTCGATGGCACTGTTGATGGCAATGGGCTTGGGGTTCTGGCGAATGACTTGCGGGTCGTTAGTCCACGCCACGTCATAGAACTCCACGTCCTCGTTATGGTCAAGGAAGTCATACATGCGTTTCGAGCCCAGTGCGAGGCTTGCCACGCTCTTGCCAGGGCGAATCTTCTTGAGGCTGTTGTCAATTACCCCTTCCTCCATGAGCCTTACCACGCCGTCGGTCATCGCCTCGGTGTGCAGACCCAGGTGCTTGTGGTTCTTGATACCTGCCAGCACAGCGTTAGGGATGCCGCCCACGCCTATCTGCAACGTGGCTCCATCGGGAATCTCGGCAGCGATAAAACCGCCAATGGCGCTCTCGATAGGCGTTGACTCGCCAAACTCCATTGCCAGCGGCGGCTCGTCGCAGCGCACTGCGGCAGCGATCTGGCTCTCATGAATCTTAGCGGCGCCACACAGATAGGGCATGCTATCGTTGATTTGAGCGATGATGGTCTTCGACATCTCCACAGCACTGAATGCCAGGTCGGCACTCATGCCATAGCTGCAATAGCCATCCTTGTCGGGTGGCGAGCAGTTGAGGAAGGTGACGTCGAGGGGCAGCTGCTTGCTGCGGAACATGAAAGGTATCTCGCCCAGGAAGGCTGGAATCACCTCGCCATAGCCCTGCGCCACCCACTTACGCTGGTCACCACTGAGGAAGAGGCTCTTGGTGATGAACGAGTCTTTATACTCTGGTTTGCACAGAGGGCACTCACCGTAGGGCACATTGAAGGCCGAATACACCACTACATCCTTGAGCTCGCTGGCACGGCGTGCCAAGGCGCTCTGTAGCACCACAGGAATTGCTGTGCTACCCATGCAGTAGATGCTGTCTCCACTCTTGACAAGGCGCACAGCCTCGTCGGCACTCATGTAGTTCATTGTTTCTTGCTTTTTTGTAGTTCCACAAAGATTGCCAGTCGCTCGTCAAGTGCCTGGATGTGCCACTCGCTGTTGAGCTGCGACACACAAGCGCGGATGCCTGGCTGCTTGCTGCCAGTGGTGTTGAGCGTGATGGCCGAGATGCCACACAGCATCAAGTCGTTGAGCAGCTCCGAGTCGCTCATGCCCTTATAGCCAATGGTGTAATAAAAACCGTCGGCAAGCTCTTGGTCACCATCCTTGTCATAGATGATGTTGAAGCCATGCTTAAGGAAGATTTCCTTGGTTATCTTGGCACGGCGGCCATACTCACGCACCTCATCTACAAACTTATACTTTCCCTCAACGGCAGCCTTCATCATTGCCGACAATGCATATTGTGCCGAGTGAGAAGTACCCGAAGAGGCCACATAGAGATAGGTGAAGATGAAGTTGTCGCCCATGCGACCAATGTTGTAGCGCTGGCGCAGAGCAGGATACTCGCGGTTGAAGAGCTTGTTGCTGAATGCTACCACAGCGATGCGCTCACCGGCATAGCTGAAAATCTTAGAGCCCGAGAGCATGAACACATAGTTGTCGGTGTAGCGTGCCACGGTGGGCTGGAACGGCGGCTCGAAGGGCACTGACTTGTCGGTGCGGAAGTCCATGCACATGTAGGCATGATCCTCGAGCACTATCATGTCATATTTGTTGGCCATCTCACCAATAATCTGCAGCTCCTCGTCGGTGAGGCACACCCACGACGGGTTGTTAGGGTTAGAATAGACTATTGCCACGATGTTGCCCTTAGAGCAGTAGTCCTCGAGCTTGGCGCGAAGCTTGGCGCCACGGAACTCATAGATGTCGAACTGCTCATGCTTGATGCCCTGCACCGAGGCTTGCATCACATGGGGAGCAAAACCAGGGTTCACATATAATATAGTGTTTTTCTTGGGGTCTAATTGAGAACATTCGAGCATCAGGTTCATGCCTGCCTGCATCGAGCCCACGGTGGGCACTATGCACTCGGGGTTGATATCCACGTCGATAAATGCCTTGATAAATCGCGAGGCATTCTCCTTGAGCTCGGGCAGACCGCTGATAGCCGGATAAATGCTAGCTATGCCGTGGTCAAGAGCGGCCTTCTGAGCCTCTACACCCACTTGGCCAGGGGCGAGGCCAGGAACTCCCACCTCCAGTCGCAAAAACTTCTCACCAGCCGCCTTTTCCATCTCGGCTGCGATTGCAGCACACTGGCGTATAGTGGTCCTTGACACATCGGTAATGTCGCGCTCGGCCATTATATTGTTTAGAACTTGTTGTTTTAAAGGAAAACCCATAATTATGTTATTTGTTAAAAAGTGGAACAAGGAATGTGGAATGGTGAACGGAGATTCCGCATAATGCATTCCACATTCCGAGACTTGAGTTACTTATTCTTTTGAGCAAACTCATAGCCAGCCTTGAAGGCGGCAATGTTGGTCTCAACTATTGCCTCGCCCTTGCTAGAGAAGACATTGGTAATGCCCTCAAGCAGCTGCTCGGGCTTGAGCATCTCGAGCACCGAAGCGGCAGCACCCAGCAGCACCATGTTGGCACTGCGTGGCGACTTCACCTCCTTGGCTATAGCGTCAACGTCGATCATGATGACGTTGCCCTGCTTCTTGAGCTCCTCGTTCACTGCCTCCATTTCGGGGTAGTTGGGTATGTTGACAAACGGGGTGGTGTTAGTGATAACCCAGCCGTCAGGCTTAAGATACTGCACATAGCGCAGAGCCTCCATTGGCTCGAGTGAGATCACGAGGTCGCAAGCGCCATGGGCGATGAGGTCGCTACTGATGGGAGCGTCGCTCAGTCGCAGATTGCTCTGCACGTCGCCACCACGCTGGCTCATGCCATGCACCTCGGCTTGTTTCAAGTAGATGCCCTCTTTCAGAGCAGCCCAACCTATGATAGTAGCAATGGAGAGGATTCCTTGTCCGCCCACACCGCAAAGGATTATATCTTGTTTCATGATTTTGAGAATTTTATTTGTTTTGATGTGGATAGAATCATTATTTCGCTTTAGCCTTAGCGTGGCGCTTAGCAGTCTGGATGCACTCGCGGCGAGAAATAATCACCGACACGCCCTTGTAGTTGATTTCCTCGTCGATCACCTTCTCCATGTCGGGGTAGTTCTTGGGCAGAGGCACAATCACGCGCACATGAGCTGGGTCAACACCCACACCGTAGCAAATCTGCTCCAGGCGACCGGTTCCGGCCGAGTCCTGGCCGCCAGTCATGCCAGTGGTGAGGTTGTCGCTGATGCACAGCGTGATGTTAGCTTTCTCGTTAACAGCGTCGAGCAAGCCTGTCATGCCGCTGTGAGTGAAAGTAGAGTCACCTATCACTGCCACCGAAGGATGCACGCCAGCGTTGGCAGCACCTATCGACATGGTGAGCGAAGCACCCATCTCCACACAAGTCTGGAAAGCATGGAATGGAGCCAGCCAGCCCAGCGTGTAGCAGCCTATGTCGGCAAAGACGCGAGCACTCTCATAGTTCTTGAGCACATTGTTGAGCGCGGTGTAGAAGTCGCGGTGACCACATCCCTGGCACAATGCCGGTGGGCGGGGCACGGTGACTGATGACGCTGCATGAGCCTCGAGTGGCGCCATGCCTAGGGCGGCGCGCAGCACGTCGGGGTTGAGCTCGCCAGTGCGTGGCAAGGTGCCATCAAGGCGACCCTTAACCTCTATGGGCAGCTCAAGCACGCCTCGCAGCAGCTTCTCCACCAGAGGCTGACCCTCTTCCACAACCATGATGCTCTTGCACTCGGCAGCCATCTTGCGCACCATTTTCTTGGGCAACGGATATTGCGTGAGCTTGAGCACTGGGAATGGGCATCCGTCGGGATAGTTCTCCATCAGGTAGTTGTAGGCAATGCCACAGGTGATAATGCCCATCGACTTGTCGGCACCGTCGATATACTGGTTCTGGCCCATGGTGCAAGCGTCTTCCTCAAAGGCGAGGATGTCCTTCACAAGCTGGTCGTTGCGCATGCGCGCGTTCACAGGCAGTGTAACCCACTGGCGAGGATTCTCGGGGAAGTGAATCTCGTTTTGATTGAGCTGCTCACTGGTCTCAACGATAGCGCGAGAGTGAGCCATGCGAGTGGTCAGGCGCATGAGCACGGGGATGCGGTTCTTCTCGCTGTAGTCAAAGGCGCAGCGCACCATCTCATAGGCCTCTTGCTGTGAAGAAGGCTCAAAGCATGGCATCATGGCGAAGTCGGCATAGAAGCGCGAGTCCTGCTCGTTCTGCGACGAGTGCATCGAGGGGTCGTCGCAAGCCACAATCACTAGGCCACCGTTAGCACCAGTGACGGCACTGTTGACGAAAGCGTCGGCACACACGTTCATGCCCACATGCTTCATGCACACCATGGCGCGCTTGCCGGCATAACTCATGCCCAGCGCCTCCTCCATGGCAGTCTTCTCGTTAGCACTCCAACGGCAATGCACGCTGCCAGTGCGGCCTTGCTCGCTCTTTTGAATAAACTCGGTAATCTCGGTCGATGGGGTACCAGGATAGGCCCACACGCCGCTCAATCCGGCATGCAGTGCGCCAAGTGCCAAGGCCTCATCGCCAAGTAGCAAATGTTTAGTTTTCATCCGAAATTTAAAATTTGTTGTTTATGTTATGTGTATTCTTATTTATACAATATTTATACCCTTCGCTAAGGGCCTTATGAAATAGTGCACTAAATTACTGCTTTTTCCCGAAACTGCAAAAAATAACAGCGATTTTAATTTTTTTTATTTATTTATCGCGCTCACGAAGCTGACGCCTCAGCCGCCGTGGCGACAGAGCGGAGTGCTCTCGCACATATTCTCTCAAAAAATGAAGCATTGCCAAAGCATAGAATCGTGTGGAGTAGAGAATCGATGGCTGCTGGCATTCAGCGTGCACGTGGGCGCGCGGGCATTCACCTACTATGTCTCACCGTGTGAGCCGCAGCAGTTCACCGAGAGCGCACACAAAAAAGCCACACGCAAGAGCGCCAAGAAAGAGAGCAAGTAATTTGAAGTATAACAAGGTGGGCGAGCGCAAGCCGCCCACCATAACACCCAAGCACTATGATTGAAAAAATGAATTTGCAGGACTTGAACAAGTCACATGAGCATTTAGCTAATGCCGTACTTATCTTTATGAAGTACAAGCAAGGCGATGAAAAGCCGCTTGAAATCGCAGTGAGAGAGGAGAAATTTGCGCACCTGCTTTTTCTCGAAATTGAAGTGTTTAACGAGATAATAAAAATTAGTCATGGCAAGTAAGAGAGTAGAGGAAATTTGCTATTACTGCAAATTTGCCGCCGCTTGTGGTTGGCACTTGTGGCACTGCACAAAGCACGATGAGCAGGTAAGCGAGCAAAGCACCTGCCCCGATTGGGAGGAAGATTAAAGCACCGCCCATCGCACCGAAAGAGCCGCAGCAATGCGGCTTTCTCATTTATAGCGGAACGGAAGCGACCGACACCAGGCACGCAGGGACACCCACGCAAATTATTTGCGATATGGTCATTCGTTCTGTATTTATGGCATTTTATGATACCTGCGTTGAAACAGAGTTTTACAATTTTATCTTGTTCTCGTGGTCTCTTATTATGTCGTTTTCAAGCTCGATTTTTTTCTTGTCATTCTTCCTTAAACTCCACCTGAACAATATCCATGGTGTAAATGTCTTTTTTTTCGTGTAAGTAATGCTTTTATATGTGCCGGTACTTACAGTTGTCTTACTTCTCGGATTGCCTATAAAACTTGTGCATCCTATCGACAGCAAAATGTCAGGAGTGAAACTGTAAGATAGCGTGAGGTTGCTTTCTGGATTGTAGTTCTTAGTTTTTGAGAATTCAGTGTTGATGTAGTTCTGATAGGAGAAATTAGTTCGTATTTCGAACTTTCCCAATTTCTTGCTCAATAGCAAAATGCCTGTGAAATGTTTTTTTGCCCCAACTGTTATGTAATAGTTTACGTTGTAGGCCATGTCCATAAGCAAGAACCATCCTTTTATTCGCCATGACACATTGCACCTCAACTGCAGCGAGCGGAAACGCCCAATGTTCTTATATGTCGTGAGCAGCACACCATTGTCATCGGCAAGATGAACAGGCTCGATAATATCGCGAGATATTCCGTAGGAAACATTTGTGCCTAGTGCCAGTCCACCGCTAAAATATGAGGCATTCCAACCAAACGTGTGCGTCTTTGACGGCAGAAGAAAAGGATTTCCATGACTGACAAGAAGCGTGTCGGCAGATGTGTTGTATGGGTTAAGCATAGCAACAGAAGGTGGTGTGTTACTATATACGTAGCTGACTTTTGTACTCAAACTGTTTGTAATGTTGCAGTACACACCAAATGACAATCTCGGCCTGAAGTAATGATGTCGAATGCTGTCAGACCTCATAGATACATACTCCATTCCGGCGGTGATGTTGTATATTAGTTTTCGTGCCAGCATGCCATTATATCCGGCAAATGCAAACTCGTTCAAACGATGGTGTCTGAAAAGAGAACTTCTGATGTCTATGTTTTCAATCCTGTCATAAGAATATTGCATTTCGTTGCCTATGTTCAGACTCCCGCCATTGTCGAAATCCTTGGAATAATCCAGTGTCAATGTAGCCAGTTTACGGTCATTGTCATATTTTAGTTTGTTCACATCTCCCATTCCATTTAAACTCTCTACCAGGCTGCTTGTGTTTTTCGCGTGATTATCAGAATAAACAGCATAAATCTCCATTTCCTCGTTGTTGGAGAAGACACGCTTGTAATATGACGTTGCTGAAAACAGATTAGAATGATAGTCACTATTACTGTTACGAGTGATGCTGTGTCCGGCCTGATCGCCTGAAGAAATGCTTCTGCTTGTTTCTTTGCTTGCGTTTCCTTGAATATAAGCCGCAAAAAAGTCTTTTGCTGAAATGCGCCACTTAGCCATCAGGGAATAATCATAGTCTTTGATTATACTTTTTGACTCACCAGAGTATTCTTTGGAGAGCACTGGTGTTTCTAATTTATAGTTGTTAGTTTGACTGCCGTGACCTGTGCTGAAAGAAGCATCGCCATAGAGCGAGATGGTGCTGTTTCCAATCTCAAATTTAGGAGATGCGAAATAAGATTTCTCAGGGTAATCGGCACGTGCCGACAGCTGTATGTATTTGTAAAGCGATGTTTCTTTCAGTTTTATGTTCATAATGCGTTTCACTCCCTGTAGCATATACTTCGCTCCCACTACGTCTATAATCTCCACTGACTTTATTCGGGACGGATCTATCGGGCCTATACCGGAATTCACTCGCATGCCGTCAATGAGTATCATCATCGACTGCCCGTCGGAAGAACGCACACTTTCACTAACTGGATCGCTATAAAGTAGTGGTATTTCCTGCAAGGCGACAAAAGGGTTACCACTCTCTCTCGCTTTCTTTGAAAGAAAAAACACATGACCCCTCGACGTAAGACGGCTATTTCTCGCCTGTACTACAACGCTGTCTAGCATGATGCTTCTCGTTTCGAGAATGAAATCCATGGTGACATCTTGATATATAGCTACTGAATCATCCTTGCTGGTGAACCCCATGCAGCTAACTACTACATGATATTTTCCTTGTGGCACTTTGCCAGTGCGGTATTCTCCGTTCGTATTCGTGTGTGCCAACGCCTCCAGTTCTCCGTTCAGGTAAAGATATATTTGTGCTTCATTTATGCCAGTTCCTATTTCGTCTGTTACTTTACCTTGCATACAATATTGAGAGAAGGCGAAGACTGGCATTAACAAAAAAGTGAATATGCAAATATGTTTCATGAAATTGAACTTTAGAATTGATTATCTGGATGCAAAATTACCTATGATTGCCCAAGAATGGGCACTATGGTTGTTTCAATATGTTTCTGCTGCACGTTAAAATATGTTGTCCTATTCTTTTTTACATTTCTACTTAATTGGTTTACTACACATTATATAATCATTGATTGTTCATATTTTTAGGTCTATCAATAAATCATTGAGAAACTAAATGAAACAAATTGATTACTCTAAAATTTGGTAATCCGCCTTTTTCTTTATTCTTTTGCACTCAAAAATCAAATTTAAATATGAGCATAGGAAAGAATATTACTCTTGTTTTAAGTGCATTTTGCGTGTGCTTGTTGCTTTCTTGTTCTCAAGAGCGCTATTTAGAGGAATTTGAGAGAATAAAAATAGTTGGAGATGAAAACCCCAAGAAAGCACTATCTATGCTTGACTCCTTAGAAATTGGGGTCAGAGAGAAGAGTGAGTATATCAAAAACAAGTATGATTTATTACGAATCAGACTAAATGACAAGGCAGACAATATGCCAAGTTCGGACATTATGATAAAGAAACTTGTCGGTTATTTTGAGGATAAAGGCTCTATACTTGAAAAACAAGAGGTGTCATATTATGCGGGCAGTGTATATCGTGATTTACAAGATACGCCCCGTTCGTTGGAATATTTCCTCAGGGCTGTAGAATATGCTAATGCAGGAGGCGGCTGTGATTCGATAATGCTGCGCAATTCTTATTCCAATCTAAATGACTTATATTATAAAGTGCAAAATTATAGTGATGCAGTTAAAATGGCGCAAAAAGAGCTTGAACTTGCCCAACAGATGAAGAAAGACGGAATTCTTGCGTATCTTCATATAGGCACATCTTACCTTGCTCTGCACAATTTTGAACAGGCAGGTGCGGCTTTTGATGCGGCCTTTAATGAGATTGCACACTCAGAACGTATTTTAGAGTATCAGACTGAACTGTTTTATTTATTGGACGACTTTTCTGCATTAAACAAGACATCCGCTGCGAAGAAATGTCTATCGCTCATAGACACTACTGCATTAGAACATCTCTCGGGCTATCCCTGTATGGCTCTCGCTCAATACTACGAGTCAATTGGCAAGAATGATTCTGCAATAGTCTGTGGAAAATCAGTACTAGTCAATGATAATGATATTTATAATACATATGATGCATCCAAACTTCTTTATGGGATATACAGTAAAATGGGTGATGTGAATAATGCCAGTCACTATGCAGGGATTTACATGCAGTTGAGCGACTCATTAGATTTTGGGAAACGTCAAGAACTGGCGGCTACAGTTAATAACGAGTTTCAGTACCATCTTGACCAAAAGAAAGAGCAAACCCTAAAGGATGAGAAAGAGCGTTACAAAAGCACACTCATTATTGTTGTCATGGCAGCAACACTTTTTTTGAGTATAGCATATATTCTTTATGTAAGGAAGCGTAACAAACATTTAAACGAAGTGGTAACACTTTCGGCAGAACTCCAGCGAGTGTCAAATAATGAAAAGCAACTCCGCAAGGATATTGAGCAAAAGGAGATGGAGTTGGAGAAATCTAAGAAATCATTGAAAAAATCATCAGATGAACTTAACAACGTGAAACGTGAACTTCAACGTGTCAATGAAGAACTGGCCGATAACGAAGAAGCATTGAAGGTAAAAGAACAACAGTTGGCAGAAAAGATGAACCAAAACAAAACTTTCATCAAACTTTTGCATCAGTCAGAACTGGAGGGCAAAGCCGAGGATGTGATTTATGCCATCAGGCAGTCATCTAAAGGGTTGAAAGACATGAAATCGTCTGACTGGAAACGACTTTATCAGGCTGTTGATGAGCTATACCCTTCATTCAAAGATCGGTTACTGAAAAAATTGGGCAACTTCACCGAGCAGCAGATGCAGGTCTGCTACCTCATGCGCATCGGCCTCTCTAAGCCACAGATACAAGGCATGACCAACCTCTCCCGTGTTACTATCTGGCGATGGGTAAAGAAATACAGCTGGGTGTTGACAGCAGATGATAATATAGGCATGTGAGTGAAATTGTACACAACGAGGGTGTGTCAAAATAAAAAAAGTTTGGCGATTACGTCCCCCCCAACACTTATTGATGGGGAGGATAGGCACCACCGCACCGAGAGCGAGCCACTTATAAAGGTGGCTTTGCTCATTATAGTGGAACGGAAGCGACCGACACCGAGGAAGCACGGACGCCCGCAAAAACTCCGCTTCGCTCCGTGAGTAGTGAGGAGAGAGATGCTCAAGAGGTTTCACAAAAAGAACATCAAGAAAAAAATCCTGCTTGAATTGAAAAAATCGCCTCAAAATGAACGTTTTTTTATCGCTAGCCGCACTTGTTTCAAAAAAAGTGATTATCTTTGCAATTAGATAATTAGATTTTCGCTTATGAGTACACAAGACCTTAAAACCACCATCGCTGAGTATTTCAAGACTCAACCAGTTTTGAAAGTATGGCTATTTGGTTCTTTCGCCCGTGGTGAAGAAACTCCTGATAGCGATGTGGATTTGATTGTTGTTCTCGACCAAAGCAAGCCTATTGGTATGAGATACTTCGGTATGTGGGGCGATTTGGAGCGTTTGATAGGACGTTCCGTTGACTTAGTTACCGAAGGTAATCTTATGCCTTTTGCCAAAGAAAGCGCAGACCGAGATAAAATTTTGATTTATGAGAGAGCGAATTAAAGATAAAAATAGGCTTCAACATATCATTGATTCTATCGACATCATTCTGCAACGTACAGAAGGATTAACTTATGAAGTTTTTTCTTCGGATAGAATATTGTTCGGTGGTATTGTATATTACACTCTCATTATAGGTGAAGCGGCATATAAACTGACAAAGCCTTTTATAGAATCAAATCCGCAAGTAAACTGGCAAGAGATTGCAGACATGAGGCATCACCTCGTGCATGGCTACTATCAAGTGGACAGTACAATTGTTTGGGATGTAGTTCAGAAAGATTTAAAGCCTTTGCGAGAACAAGTCTCTCTTATCCTTGCTAACACCGATTGGGAGCAGTGGGAACAAACCGAAAAATAGAATAGTTGCTGAAAATGCCAATACGGTAATTCTAAGACAAAATTGTGTCTTTTGCACTATAAAGCGGTTGGTTTACTTTTGCAGAGTAAATCAACCGCTAATTTTATGCAATGATGACACAACTCATAACATCAGATGAGCAGTTGCGCAGATACCTGCCAAACGCTTTCGCCACGGCGAGAGGCGAAGCACCGTTCTACAACAAGGTGCTGCCGTGGCTCCAGACCGCCGAGCGGTGGCTGTTCTCGCAGTTCATAGGCGACGACTTCGCCGACGCTCTCATCGACATGGAAGATGATGAGCCACTGAAGATGACCACTTGCAGCGTGGTGGCTCATGAGGCACTGATGCGTGCCGTGCCGTCGCTGCGCGACATCGTGGACTTCATGCGAAAACATAAGCAACAGTTCCCGGTATTTTGGCAATCCGACACCCACAAACTTTTTGAACCACCTATATTTGAGAATAAGAAAAAAGCCTCTGGCTATTTTTCTAATTCTCAAAGAGTAGAGAGGAGTGAGTAGTGAACATCAGCGGCTTGAAAATATTTTGCACTTTTTTGAACTATTCAGCGCCCATATTAGAAAAAAGCATTATTTTTGTATTTGGAAGTTGAGCCATTTTTTGCAAAACGACCGCTAAAATATTGAAATAAAGAGCGTTTTGCTCATCACCTACGTTAGAAAACACAGGAAATTTTCTGTGGATGCAAGGAAGCCATGCGGTTCTCAAGCTGCGCGCTACGATTTAGATAATCTCTATCTTCGGGGTTCTTGCGGCCTTCTAACAAAATGTAGCGATTCAGTTCACGTTTTTGTAGTTTAACGAATATTCTTTGAGGACTGCAAAGAATAATTTGTTTATTCAATCGAAGCACATGAGAAAAAAAATTTTCACCTTACTCTTAGCCCTGCTCGGCATCATGCCGGCAGTATGGGCCGACGATGGCGTGTGGATAGAGAGGTTGAACGGCACGAAGCAGGGGTTCCTCTTCTCACAGGAGCCAGAAATTTCCTTCAACGATTACGACTTTGTGATAACCACTACAGCAGCAACGGCAACATTTCCGTATGACGAAATAAAACGGATTTATTTCGACAGTGATATCGTCAGCGGCATCAATGGCATCAACGCTGACGATTCCCGGCTGATGCGCGTAACGCCTATCGGCGCTGAGCTTTCAGGCTTCCCCACAGGCACGGCGGTCAACGTCTATGATCTTAGAGGCATCACGTTGGCACAGTGGCTGGTGCCCTCGGGTGGGCAGCTCAGTGTTAACCTCTCGGCCTTTCCACAAGGCATCTACATCATTCAAGCAGAAAAAGTAACACTTAAAATCCAAAAGAAATGAAGAATATATTATTGACCATAGCAGCCCTGCTGGCTGTAGTATTCAGCTTGCAGGCACAAGAAAACGGCAACACAATGCTCATTATTAGCTATAATGGAGACATTTACCGGAAAGCTGTCAAAGACGTGAAGGAAGTCTTGTTTGTTGATGTGAAAAGTGAAGACTACGTTGATCTCGGCTTGCCCAGTGGCACGCTGTGGGCGATTTGCAATGTTGGTGCGTCAAGTCCTTATGATGCAGGTTCATTGTTTGCTTGGGGTGAGACCTCTCCAAAGCAAGACTATAGCTTGGATAACTATAAGTGGTATAATACAGCGACTGGAAAATATACCAAATATATTAGTGATGTCGACAATAAGACCGAGTTGGAACTTGACGATGATGCCGCTTCCGTCAATTGTGGTAAGGTCTGGCGCATGCCCACTAAAGCACAGTTTGACGAGCTGCTGGCTGGATGTACCTGGGAGTGGAAATTTACTGGCATCTTGTTTACCAGCAACTATAATGACAAGACTATTTTCTTCCCGGCAGTTCGCTATCCTCATGATGGTCTTCCGTCGGGTCTTTCCGTTAAGTTCGGCCACTATTGGTCGCGCTCGAACGACAATGACAGGTTCGCTTACTTCCTGGACTTCGATTCGGGCGATGTAAAGACGGATTTCGACAACCGCTACAATGAGATGAGCGTGCGTGCTGTTCTTGTGCCGTAAATTGACACCCTTTCCCCACGCAACGCACTCAATAAAAATTTCGGGCGAAATCACTAAAAAAGCGAAGCCAACGGCCCCGCTTTTCTATTCGCTAAATTGGAATTTATTGTTCGATAAAGTCTTTTACTGTCAGCCAAAAATCTGTATCAATTATCGTGATTTTCTCACCACTTCGAGTAAATGCATCAATGTAGTTATGATTGTCGAGTTTCAGAGATTCTATTGTACAGCCTGTGTCGTACAACCTCGTTTCAATGGTAGAGGCATGATTCCTTATCTCATAGATATGAGCTTCAATGTAAGCATCCGACATTGCAAGGCAAATAAACCTTATTGACTGCAAATATTGCTCACTGAATTCGTTACGCCAATCAGAAGGGATGTAACAGCCCTCCACTATAAGGTTCTGCCGATTCTCTATCGCTGTCTTCACCATTTCACGGACAATAGGCCAAAGTTCTTCGGTGAGGGCATCATCATCTTCTGGTGTGAGAGTTATCTTGCCGCTTCGAATAAGGCCCATTTTCAAATGGTCTATAGACAGATAAGGATACTTGTATTTTTCAAGCATACGCTGGGCCAGTAGCGTTTTACCCGTATGTGATGCACCTGTTATCAGTATAACCATAAATTCCGATTTATCGTTCTAATTACGGCTGCAAAGGTACAGCTTTTTGCCTTACAATTGTGTCTTTTGCTGAGCAACCGTATCAATCTACTTTTGCGGTATAAAATCGCAAAGCATTATGATTTAGAAAAATGCCCACCTTAGGGCGGTTTTATGAATGATAAACTGCAAGAAAGCACTGACAGAAGGTTACCTTGTCAGTGCTTTGGTTCTTGTTGCAGTGCTGATGAGGCGTTCCGGCGGTGTTGCAGGAATGTCAACTCCAGTATCCGACGACGACGTATGCCACTCCGTGAGGTGTGCGTATCACGCGGTAGAGGATGCCATCGGCGAGCCACAGGCGCTCATGGTTGTGGTTGACGAAACGGCCATGCGCGGGACAGCGGTCGAAGCGAGTACCGATGCCGGGGCGGTGTGCCACATGGTGTACCACGACAGGGCGGTGTTTTTTAACCAAGCGCATCTCGGTGCGATGCTTGAGGTTTCCATTACAGTGACGAACCTTGTTGTCACGAGCCACAGCGTTGCCGGGCATGAGCATCGCCATCATAGCGACTGCTGCGAGTAGGACTTTTGCTTTCATAATCGTGTTTCGTTGTGCCATTGCTGGCAAGTTTGTAATTGTGTTTCGTTTATCTTGTAGACTCCAGATTCGACCCAAAGTTAAATCCGCTTTCGCAGCCAATAGACTTTCGCTCCAATTTGTCCGACCAACGCCACTTTTTCACCGACCACCCACCACGGCTGATGCTGAAAGTAACGACAACTTCTTTTCGCCCTCTAAAGAAAAATCATTTTTTTATCTCGACTGGCTTATAAATCGGGATTTTTGCGTACATTTGCAGTATGAGAAAGATGTATTCACTTGCTATAATGGTGTTAATCACCACACTATTGTTTGAGACTAACGCTCAAGCAAAATCTGACTTGCTTCAAGTCTTTGCCGATAAGACAGCAAAGCTCGATGGCAAAAAATTAAAGTACCGAGAGGTGCTGACCGCTCCTGAAGATACCGCTCAACCCATTCTTGTGATCTATCTGCATGGCGGCAGTGGAGGTGGAGGCGACAACAAAAAACAGATGAAAGTGCCTGCTGTGGGCAAGATATATGATTACCTGAACGCGAACAACGTCAAAGCATATTTTCTTGTGCCTCAGTGTCCGAGCAACGCTTCCTGGAACGGAGATGCGCCACGGCAGCGCCAGCGTGGCGGCCGCCCCTCGCCCGGCGAGCGTCGCCCTCATGAGCAACAGAAATGCGAAGCGTACAATAAGTATGTCAAGGCATTGGCCGATTACTATGTGAGTGAGTTCGGTGTGGACTCAACGCGCATCTACATTTTCGGCTCGTCGATGGGCGGTCAGGGTGTTTGGTATCTGCTTGCCGATACACCTAATTATTTTGCAGCCGCTATGGTGGCATCGGGTGGATATAGAAGTAATATCATTATGCCTTTGACCAAGACTCCCATCATGTGCACGCGTGGGTCGCAAGAATCAAGGGGTGATCAAGTGAAACATTTGATTGAGGACATCAATCTTTATGGTGGAAATGCCGTTTTCCAAACGTTAGAGGGTTTAGACCACCACGAAGCGACATCTGCCGCATTCACTCCCGAAAGGATTGAGTGGGTCTTGTCACACCGAAGGGCTGTGACTAACAATGTGATTGATTCGTTATAAGTTAATTAGTGTCAACCAATTGACTCGGCATTTTTAGCAGAAGCTCCTATACATTTTGAACAAATACTTGCTCAGTATGCCAATTCTATATTTGCTAAAAATGAGGAAGGTCAGGTTTGGTGTGAACAAAACAAGGTTTTCATCTCTTTTGTTAGCCCAAAATTTAAGGTTCATCCGAAATTTGGAGTGATAGATATGGAGCTTTCGGCAAAACTTTCACAGGAATTTTGAGCGATTTCGCGCGAAATTGCAACAATCAAAAGCACTGACCTTGCTATATTGCCGAAAAAAATAGTACCTTTGGAGCCTAAAATTGACACAAATGAGAAATCTTTTAATCATTTTATGCTTTATGGCTCTATTCAACTCATGCGCTAACTCGCAAGAAGTCAAAAGGAACGACACTCGATTGGAGCAGCTCTTAAAAAACCGCCGTTCCATTCGCAGTTACACTGCTCAGCCCATCAGTCGCGACACGCTGCAACGCATCGTTGATGCTGGTGCTTTGGCCCCATCGTCATATGGGCAAAACCCCGTTGAGTTTGTCGTGGTTGAAGACAAGGCAAAACTTGCCGCCGTGGCAAGAGCTAAACGCATCGGCGCGCCATCGGTGCGTGATGCCGCTGCCGCCATCGTCGTCATTGCCGACACTAGTAAAGGCGAGCTATGGGTAGAGGATGCCTCTGTTGCAGCTGGCTACATCCTGCTTGCCGCTGAAGACCTCGGCATCGGTGCTTGTTGGAACCAGATACGTGACCGTGACGGCCAGCGTCTCTCAGCAAGCGATGAAATCAAGCAGATTCTCGGCATACCTTCACAGTATGAAGTGCTGTGTGTAGTTGCTCTCGGACACAAGGCTGAGAATAAAGCGGCACGCACTGAACGAGAACAAAAAGTGCAGCAACGCACTCATTTTGAAAGATTCTAAAACATCACGTCTATACGACATCCTGCAAAGGCTCACCTTCATCGGCGAGCCTTTTCTTGTCTTTTGCTGAGCTATCGTATCAATCTACTTTTGCGAAAGAAATTTCGCGCTAATCGGCGGCGCCTCGGCAAACTCAAGTAAACTTGGTTTGCTCTCGGCTTGCACGATTGGTGCATCAAAATCGCAAAAGATTATGATTGATCCAAACCAACTATCAGCACTCGTTTCCGCTTTTCGGGTCGAGACCGAAAAGGAAAGTATCTCGCCCGAACCTTCAGCTCGACAAAGGTTGCAGCACGAGTCACTGCGCCAGCAGTGGCGTGCGAATAGCAAACCTTTGTCAAACTGTCGGCAAACTCCTGCAGGACATTCTCGACTTGCTCGCTACCGCATCAAGCGACACCGAGCGCAAAATCCTCGACGACTGGAAACATCGTGCAAGCCGAATGCAGAGTAAAGCTTGCTTTAACTATGCTGAGGCGCAGCCGATGTTGCGCTATGCGAAAGCACTGCTCTCGCAGTACACCGTCGTTTATGATGTTGCCCACGCTACCAGCATGGCCGACATGGAGCACATGTTCCTCACCCTGAAAGGCCGCAGCCTGATGGAGATTGAGAGCGTGCTGCAAAGGACTTGCTACAAGGACAAATATGACATCTTTAAATTTTTGTCATGTACTTAGGACAAAGGTATAAATTTTTCCGCAACTTGGCTTGATTTTGGGACTCTTATTATCAGCTGCTGGTAATGACATTGCTTGTTGTCGAGATCGCTGATTGCGGTGACAAACGGCTCGTTCTATCTCTTATTGAGTAGGGTACGACACTGCTCTCACTGACAATGAAGACTGAAAAACGCACCTCCCGAAAGAGATGCGTCCTCAAAACATGTGATGAAACAGGGTTAATAGGAGCGGTGAGATTCTCGCTCTTTAGTGTCGCGATAGACGTTGCCCACTTTGTTGCTACCGAATGAGTAGGAAACACGTAGCGAGACGGCATGGCTGTGTATGTTATTATGGGTATGGACGCAGTAGTCGTTATAGAGGGCGGTTGATTTAGTGATATTCCAGCCAAACGGGTCGCTCACGGCGGCAGTGAGTACCAAACGATTGTCGAGGAGCATATAGCGGAGCTCAAAGCCTATCAACGACATTGACTCAAATCGCACCATGCGCTCATGATAGGGGAAATAATGGCTGAACCGCATGTTGAAGACAAGCGTCTTGGAGCGATTGAGCAACCATGATGAGTTAAGCTCAATCTTGCCGCCCCAACTGCTGTCATCGTGGTCACGGAAATCGGCTATCTTTGATTTTGCTTGTGTGTTGAACACCTCGCCACCGATGTTCACGTTCCACCAGTCGAAGATTGAGCGGTAGTAGGAAGCATAAAGCCCCAGTTTGTTGTTGTCGAGGCAGTTCTCGGGGATTGAGAATTGTGAGCCGTCGGCATTGAACCGCGTCACATAAGCAATCGCATTGCGATTATAGGAATTATACAACACCGCATAGATGCCCTTGAAGCTGTAGCTCAACTCGGCATTGTGAGCTGTGCTTGGGCGGAGGTCGGGGTTGCCCGACACATAGTCGCTAGTGGTGGTGTGGTAGCGGAAAGGATTAAGGTCGCCGAAGTTTGGCCGTGTGATGCCCATAGAGTAGGATATGGAAAAACGACCTACACTTTGATTGTTCCAACTGAGGTTTAACGAAGGGAACAAATAGCCATAATTATCGTTATGTCTTTCATCGCCTATCGACTGATGCCCTTTCACGTCGGTGTGCTCGTAGCGTAACCCCAGTTTCGCAAAAAAAGAGTCGCTGAAACTCTTTTCGGCACTGGCATAAGCGGCAACAGTGCTCTCGTTGTAATCAAAACTGTTGCTTTGCGAAGGGTCACGCACCCACTGTGAATCGTCATAAGTCCCGGCTGTCAATGTCGTTTTGTTGCCAATAGCGGTGAAGGCTACGCCAGTTTCCATCTTGAATGCTTTGAATGGCACAGTGGCATCTAGTTTCACTGAATGGATGTGATACTTGTTGTGCCCGTCATTGGTTAAGCGTGTCGAGCCGCCGTTCCATGTTGTGGTCACATCCGAAAATGACTTGACTGATTTGTTGAACCAGTTGTAGGTGAGGCTTAGCGTCTTGCCCTTTTCGTCAAGTCGCCAATCGGCAAAAGCCGTCAACGTGAGCGCATTGTTGGGGCGAGACGGCGAGTGGTTGCTGGAGCTGAAAACATTGCCGTTGTCATTAGTGACATCGCTTAATTTGCTGCTCATTCGGGTGGTGTTGAAATTGGTTATGACGCCAGCACTAATTCGGCCTGTGAATTTATACTTGAAAAGCCCGTTAACGCCAAAAGCGCGGTTGGTGAAATGCGTGCTTCGGTTAGAGGTTTTCACATGGTCACCGAAGGTGAATGTGCGGTCAAGGTCATTGATGCCTCGGTTGTCATTCCAGTTTGCGTCAACCGAGAGTTCAACCTTGCGAGTCGTGTGCGACAAGCTGCCTCCGAGCATATAACTGAAGCCCTCACGTGCAATGCCCCGCCCCCAGACGTTGCCACGCGTGCCAAGCGACTCATTGCGTGTGGTGATGCTGATGAAAGCCACATTGGCTCCAGTGGCATATTTGGCTGGTGGTGTGGTGAGCACTTCTATTTTCTCGATGCCCGTTGCCTGCAGGTTCTTCAGTTGCATGGCAATGGCATCATCGGCCATTTCCAACAGCCTCCCATCAACGATGTAGCGCACCGATGCCTTGCCAGCAACAGTCACGGCATCGCCCTCTACCGTCACACGAGGGATGCGGTCTAGTACCTCGATGCCGTTCAGCCCCTTGACGAACTCATCATTCTTGGTGAGATAAACGATGCGGTCGGGTTCTTGCTTGAGCACTGTGCGATGTCCCACCACCACCACTTCGTTAAGTTCCAGCACTTTATCCCAATAGTTAGCAATGGAGTCGATAGCTGTTGAATCATTATCTTCTTGCGCAAAAAGAGATGCGGGGAGTAGAGCCATCAAGATGATGGCTTTCAAGAGTTTGTTCATAATGAGTTGTTTATAAGTTATTTGAATGCTTTTTCTTTGCCTTGAATGAAGAAGAATGCTCCGCCATGCTTGTCGCGTTGCAGACCAATGTAGATGATCTCGCCGTTGTTGACTATTTGGAGCGATGTGTATTGCCCGTCAGGCCCATTATAATCGGAGTATTCTTTTGCCCTTGGCACATCCTTAGATATGGTATCGGCAATTCTCTTGACAATACCCGGGTTGTTCTTTACTGTCATTCCGCGGTAGTAGTTGCCATTGTTCTTGTAGATCGATATGGTGACACTCTTGTTGTCGTTGTAGCGACCGTCAAACAGGCTCAGGGCATTCAACTTTGGCGAACCGGCATAGGCGGCTATGGCGGTGACTATGCATGTGATTATGATGAATAGACGTTTCATTTCTCTAGGGATTTATGTTGCATGAATTGGTTGACTTTCTCTTGCTCGGCAGCATTTTGCTGGGCTACAGCGCACATGAAGTGCTCCATCCTTGCGACATCGGCTTCGGCTATCGCTAGAGCCTCATCAGCGCTCGCCTTTTGACCTGCCACATAAACGATGCACTCGCTGCCCCGCGATGATGCGATAGATTCTTTGCCATTGAAAAGCATTGCCGCTCCAGCTGTCAGCATCAGGCAAGCGGCCGCTGCGGCACTCCACAACCACCTTGTAGCAATGGTGTTGCGCCTTTGTGACGTCGCCGCATGGATGCGTTGTCGCAATGTAGGTGATGCGCCTATTGACCGTTGCGGCTTCAATAATTCTTTTATGTCTTGATATTGGCCCATATTGGTCATTGATTAATAGTGAAATACTTTTCTCTCAGTTTTTTCATTCCCGAATAAAACCGTGATTTTGCTGTAGATTGTGGCACATTGAGTATGTGACTGATTTCCACAAACGAGAGTTCGTCAACCACGTTCATTCTCACAATCTCGGCCTCACAGGGCGGCAAGCCATCCAGCAAGCGATTGATGCGGTCAATTTCTTCTTGGTCAAGCCTCTTATCCGCTTCATCGGCCATATCAACGGCTTCGAGAGAGATTGTTGAAATCTGTTTTTTCCTGAACCTGTCTTGACAAAGGTTGTAAACGATGCGGAACAAGTAACACCTTGCGTCATTAACCATTTCTCTTTTTTCAAGCAGGCGCAACACAGCTTCATAGACAACGTCCTCGGCCTCTGCTCGGTCGCTAATTCTGAAGTAAGCAAACCGCACTAATGCGTCAAGGTTCTCCTCTATAACCTGGTCTATATTTCTGCCTATGCTGCCAAACATAATCTCCTGAACACTCATTAGGCGTTCCACTATATAAGACGCAGAAAAATGAAAATCGCCGAAAAGAAGTGAAGAAAAAAATGCCAATCAGTACAACTGAAGACCAAGATACCCCATGGCGCGACATTATTGACATGCGCAATGTTTTAGCTCATAACTACTATATTGCCAGTCCTAAATTTATGAACTGTTTTTTTAACGAAAAAGTATAACGGCAGTTTTGTGAACACACTTGCTGTTTCACAATATCCAAACAGGATTAAAACAAATCCACCGGCAGAATCATTTATACACTCGCTTAATTCCGCGTTTTTCTCATAGGGGTAAAAAACAAAAAAATATTGTAAATTCACCGACTTAATCAGTTGATTTACAATATTTTAGCTTCTGTGTCGGGGTACCAGGATTCGAACCTGGGACCTCCTGCTCCCAAAGCAGGCGCGCTAACCGGACTGCGCTACACCCCGAAAACGATTGGTTTTCCAAAAGCGATGCAAAGGTACAACTTTTTTTTATACTGCCAAGCATAATGCTGAAAAAAAATGAAAAAAAGGGTGTTTTTTTGGCTTTGCAGGTATTTTTTGAGCGAAAAAGTATAATGGTGTAAACAATTATCACTAACTTTGTATGTTTGTTTTGACACATTATAGAAATTATTATCAATAATACAATAGAGACATTTTATATTATGTACAGAAGTAAAACATGTGGAGAGTTGCGCCTTGCCAATGCTGGTGAGGTTGTGACTTTGGCAGGATGGGTGCAGCGCACTCGCAAGATGGGTGGCATGACGTTTGTCGATTTACGCGACCGCTATGGCATCACCCAGTTAGTGTTTAACGAGTCGGTAGATGCTGAGTTGTGTTCACGTGCTAACAAGCTTGGCCGCGAGTTCTGTGTTCAGGCCTGCGGCACAGTTAGTGAGCGCCAGAGCAAGAATCCCAACATGCCCACTGGCGAGATTGAGATTATCGTTAATGAGTTGAAAATCTTAAGCCCCAGTGCAACTCCACCGTTCACTATTGAGGACAACACCGATGGTGGTGACGACCTGCGGATGAAATATCGCTATCTCGACCTTCGCCGTCCTAGCGTGCGTCAGAACCTGGAGCTTCGCCACCGCATGACAATCTTGATTCGCAACTTCCTCGACAGCCGCGACTTCATCGAGGTGGAGACCCCCATTTTGGTGGGTAGCACTCCCGAGGGAGCCCGCGACTTTGTTGTTCCCAGCCGCATGAATCCTGGTCAGTTCTACGCATTGCCTCAGAGCCCTCAGACCCTCAAGCAGCTGCTCATGGTTAGTGGCTTTGACCGCTATTTCCAGATTGCCAAGTGCTTCCGCGACGAGGACTTGCGTGCTGACCGTCAGCCCGAGTTCACCCAGATTGACTGCGAGATGAGCTTCGTTGATCAGGAGGATGTGATTGAGGTCTTTGAAGGCTTGGCTCGCCACCTTTTCAAGGAGGTGCGCGGTGTTGACTTGCCCGAGAAGCTGCAGCAGATGACTTGGCACGAGGCAATGCGCCTCTATGGCAGCGACAAGCCCGACTTGCGCTTTGGCATGACCTTTGTGGAGCTGATGGACGAGCTCAAGGGCACGAGCGACTTTGCCGTGTTTAACGATGCTGCCTACATTGGCGGCATCTGCGCTCCCGGTTGCGCCGACTACACTCGCAAGCAGCTCGACCAGCTCACCAACTTCGTCAAGAGTCAACAGGTGGGCGCCAAGGGGCTTGTATATATTAAGGTGAATGCCGATGGCACTTTCAAGAGCAGCATCGACAAGTTCTTTAATGCCGAGCAACTGCAGCAGGTTGCCGACAAGATGGGTGCCAAGGCTGGCGACCTCATCCTTATCCTCAGCGGTGACAATGCCAACAAGACCCGCATTCAGCTGTGCTCACTCCGCCTGGAGATGGGCGAGCGGCTCGGTCTGCGCGACAAGAACAAGTTTGAGTGCCTGTGGATAGTAGATTTCCCACTCTTTGAGTGGAGCGACGAGGAGCAGCGCCTCATGGCCACCCACCATCCATTCACCATGCCTAACCCTGACGACATACCCTTGCTTGAGGAGCATCCAGAGCGCGTTCGTGCTAAAGCCTACGACTTCGTGTGCAACGGCATCGAGGTGGGCGGTGGCAGCCTCCGTATCCATGACAGCGAGCTTCAGGAAAAGATGTTCCGCATCCTTGGCTTCACGCAAGAGCGTGCCGAGGCACAGTTTGGTTTCTTGATGAACGCCTTCAAGTATGGTGCTCCACCTCATGGAGGTCTCGCCTTTGGTCTCGACCGCTTTGTGTCGATCATGGCCGGTCTCGACAGCATACGCGACTGCATCGCCTTCCCCAAGAACAACAGCGGGCGCGATGTGATGCTCGACGCTCCCAGCGCGCTTGAGCCAGGTCAACTCGAAGAGTTGTTCCTCAAGATTGATCAACAGCGAGTTAACGCAACAAAATAACGACATGCTGATTGCCGGACATCAAGTAGATGCCGCGATGTTCTCTTACATCGCCCGCAATTGCGATGCCGACACTTGTAAACTCTTGTTGAAAGATGAGCCAGGCCTCTCTTTCGACAAGAGTTTTGCAGTTTTGCAGATTGAGTGCCGCCGCAAGGCGAAGGACAAAATACCATTTCTGCTGCGGCACGATAATTTCCTGTTTCCCAAGGCGCTAAGTGCCGAGCAGTGTACCCACGAGGCTGTAGCTCATTTTCACTCGTCGCTCTTTAGTTTCAACGACCATGTGCTCGACATGACAATGGGCCTTGGGGTTGACGACTATTACATTTCGCAATGTGTTCAGGAGGTCACCGCCATCGAGCTTGACAAAGATATTGCCGCAGTGGGGTCTTACAATTTTGCTTTTCTCGCTCCCAATGTAAAGGTGGTGAATGCCGACTCGGTGCAGTATCTCAATCAACTTGATGCCGGCAAGCGTTATGATGCCATCTTTATCGACCCGGCACGTCGTGGCGATGACGGCAAGCGGGTGTTTGGCTTTGCCAGTTGCCAGCCTAATGCGCTAGAACTGTTGCCTATAATTGCGCAGCACACGTCACGGCTATTGATCAAAGCCTCCCCCATGCTTGACTTAACACAGTCGGTGCGCGACCTGGGCGAGCATCTGACTGATGTGTGGGCAGTGAGTGTGAAAAACGAATGCAAAGAGTTGCTGTTCAAGCTTGATTTTTCTAAGCCATCACTTGCCGTCACCCTGCATGCCCTCAACCACGACGGAAGAGCGTGGCACCGGTTCACCGCAGGCGCTAATGACGTGACGCCAGCAAGTGACCGAGCACGGCCTATGGCCGGAGAATACATTTATGAGCCCAACGCCAGCATCATGAAGCTAGGATGCTACAGTGCTGTGGAGCATGCTTACGGAGTGTCGCAACTTGCCCAAAACTCTCACTTGATGTCAAGCAGCAGCCCAATTCCTGATTTTCCGGGCCGAGAGTTCATGATAGTTGACATAATCCCGTTTAAGGGAAAAGAAATCAAGTCAATTTCAAAGCGTTATCCACACCTCAATATTGCTACCCGCAACTTTCGCCTAAGCGCCGAGGCACTAAAGCAGCGCCTGCGTGTGCAAGACGGAGGCAACACCTACCTCTTTGCCACCACGCTTGCTGATGGCGAGCAAGTGCTGATAGTGTGCGAAAAAGCAACTTAAAGTCTATCCATGAATTTCTTGCGGTCAACAATAAATCGCAGGTGAGTGCCCTCGCCAATTATTGTGCCATTGCAGCGTGCCTCGACCTTAAATTCTATCTTCTTGCCATCGACCTTTGTCACAGTAGCTGTCGCTTCCACACTGTCGCCAATCTTGCTTGGCCGCAGATGCGATGCCGCTATGTGCCCTCCCACCGTGGTGCAACCCTCTGGCAAATGAGGTGCCACAGCAAGCATGGCGGCGTTTTCCATGAGCGCCATCATGGCCGGTGTTGCAAGCACTGCCATGTCGCCAGAACCCATGCTTTGCGCCGTCAGCTGCTTGCTGACAATCATCCGACTTGTATATTTCAATCCTGTTTCTACCATAATTGCATTTTTAAATATAGTAGTGCAAAGTTAATGTTTTTTGTAGATATCTTGCTCGGCTTGCACTATTTTTTGATAAAATAGGCAGCACATTAGAAATAAAAATGAAAAACTTGGGCTTTTCATTTTGAATTTCGCTCGGTTTGCACTAATTGTGGATAAATTAGGCGGCACCTCGGCATAAAAAATACAAAAACTTCGTTTTTTATTTTGTTCTGCTCTCGGCTTGCACTAATTGTGGATAAATTAGGCGGCACCTCGGCATAAAAAATACAAAAACTTCGTTTTTTATTTTGTTCTGCTCTCGGTTTGCACTAATTTTGCAAGGTAAAACCTCAGGCGAGTTGTATGGTACCATCAAGGACAAATAAGCGTTATGATTTTGACCGAGTCACTCGACTCATACTTACTGCCGTGTGCATTGCCTTGGCAATTCTTGTAATCAACTATTTGAGGAATGTGCTGTTGCCATTCTTGATAGGCGGACTGCTGGCCTACATGCTCAATCCTCTCGTGGAGTTAATAAGAAGAGCGCTCCATCTGAAAGGTCGTGCTGTGGCCTCTGTTCTAGCCATCATCATTGCCTTAGGCGCAATTATCATATCACTGTGGTTTCTTATCCCATATTTGGTGAATGAGGTGAGCAGCATGACCACAATGCTAACACATTATGCCAAAACGTCCTTCCAAGTGCCACATATCCCTGCCGCCGTCCACGATTTCATAAGGGAGAACATCGACTTGACCCAGTGGCAGAAGCTTCTCACTAAAGAGCAATGGGTGAATGTGATCAACAACCTGCTCAGTGGCACATGGAGCGTGATAGGAGGCACGTTTAGCGTTATCTTGTCTATATTCACGCTGCTGCTTGTGTTGCTCTACATGTTCTTCATCTTGCTCGACTATGACAAGATTACCCATAGTTTCAAGGCCGCAATACCCCCAAAGTATCGTCGCATTGGGTTCAAGATAATTCGCGACGTGGAGCAGACTATGAGCCGCTACTTCCGCGGACAAGCATTAGTCTCGCTCTTTGTGGGCATTATCTTTGCCATAGAGTTCTCAATCATAGGTTTGCCTATGGCTATAGCCTTTGGTCTGTTCATTGGAGTGCTAAACATGGTTCCTTACTTGCAACTAGTGTCGCTGCCCATCGCCGCTTTCCTGTGCCTGGTGCTATCGGTAGATACAGGACAACCATTCTGGCCACTGTTTGGATGGACATTTGCCGCCTACTGCATCTGCCAGCTCATCCAAGACCTGGTGCTCATACCGATGATCATGAAACAGCAGATGGGACTAAAACCTGCTATCGTGTTCCTGGCGCTGTCGGTGTGGGGCTACATCTTGGGGCTGGTGGGCCTGATAATAGCTCTTCCCATGACAACTCTCATCATCAGCTATTATTGCGAGTATGTGCTACACACCCCCAACCCGCTATATAACAAGAAGAGGAAAATAAAAAAGAAACGCAACAGCCATAAAGCTGTCCAGGAGCCTACCACCAGCAATGGCGATTGTGAGAATTAGGCTGCGTCTAGGAAATAAAAATGAAAAACTTTGTCTTTCATTTTGTATTTCACTCAACTTGCACTATTTTGGATAAATTGGGCTGCGTCTAGGAAATAAAAATGAAAAACTTTGTCTTTCATTTTGTATTTCACTCAACTTGCACTAATTTTGTAGTGATTTTTCATCTTCTTTTACACGTCAAGAGTTGGCGAAAGCTCATTAATTTTTCATAAGCACAATGATTAACAGAATATTAATAAGGATAAAAGTAGTTCAGATGATTTATAACTTCATGGTAACGAGAAGTATAAAATCACCCGAAATGGCCAGGAACGAGTTGCAACACAGTTTTGACAAGTCTTATGAGCTATACAACTACTTGCTCAAGTTGATTATCGACTTGACCGATTTACAAGACAGAAATCTTGACGAGGCGAAACACAAATTCTTGCCTACAAGAGAAGACCTCTACCCTAACACAAAATTTGTAGATAACAAGCTCGTTGCACTTCTTAGAGAGAATGAGCAACTGCAGCATTACATTCAAGAGCACAAACTGTCGTGGAAAGACAATGAAATCTTCTTGAAACTGATGCTCAACAAAATACAAGAGAGCGACATCTACAAGGAGTACATGGACAATGACTGCTGCGACCTCGATGGCGACTGCTACCTGTGGAAACAGCTCTTCAAGCGGTTGCTCATCGATGACGAAGACCTGCTAGAGGAACTCGAGAACCAGTCGATGTACTGGAGCTGCGACGACCTTGACTTCATGGGGCAATTTGTAATAAAGACCATCAAGCGCTTCAACGACGGCGACAAAAATCCCATTATGCCTCAATTCAAGGATCAAGAGGATGCCGACTATGGAGCAGAGCTCTTCAGCGCTACCCTCAGCCAAGAAGACTTGAACACCGCCACTATCGAGAAGTTTATAGACTCCAGGCACTGGGATAGCGACCGCATCGCGCTTATCGACAGAGTGATACTTCTTGTTGCTCTTGCCGAGGTCAGGACTTTTGAGAAGATACCCACAACGGTAACTCTTAACGAATATATCGAGATTGCTAAATCCTTCAGCAGCCCCAGCAGCTCATCATTTGTCAACGGTGTGCTCAATGCAGCATTCCGCGATCTGAAAAACTCTGGAGTAATCTGGAAACCATGATGTGACTCACACACAAGACAAAACTAATTTTTAAAATTTAATTATATACACTACTATGTTGAACTACATTTTACTCTTCGCCCCACAAGCCGAGGGCGAGGCCGGTGCCGGAGGCGGATGGTCGGGCATTATTATGATTGTTGCCCTTATCGCCATTTTCTATTTCTTCATGATTCGTCCACAGAGCAAGAAGCAAAAAGAAATCAGGAAGTTCCGCGAAGCAATGCAGAAAGGCGACAAAGTGATTACCGCGGGTGGCATTCACGGCAAGATTAAAGAAATCAAAGAAAATGTGATAGTGCTGCAAGTCGATGACAACGTGAAAATCACCATCGACAAGGCTATGGTATATCCATCGGCAGGCGATGCCATTGAGTCGGGTGCCGACATCAAGAACGCCAACTAATTTTTCAATTCATCATTATCCCGCCACACAATAGCAAAGTAGTGACCTTCCGAGCGCACTACTGTGCTATTGTTGCGATATTATCCCACTAAGCAATGAGTTGGTTCAAGCAGCACATCAAGTGGCTATCGTCGCTAAGCAAAAAATTATCGAGCAAGGAAACTTTCTTGTTCCTATTTTTTGTGGTGATTGCTGCACTGTTTTGGATACTCCTCTCGTTCAACAACAACATTACCCGCGACATCACTATCAATGTAGTTGTAAACAAGCCCAAGAGCATAACCCTCATTAATGATGTGCCCTCTACTGTCACAGTGACAGTAAAAGACCGAGGGCTTTCGTTCCTCAAGTCATTCTTTCAGTCAACGCCCACCATAGAGCTAGACCTGAGCAAATATATCAACGAGAAAAACAGCGCCATGGAAATCGCTCCCAATCAGCTGATAAATGAAGTGAGGAGGGCGATTAACAATGAGGCCACTATTATCAAAGTAATTCCCGAGAGCATAGTGTCAAAATACACCACTCTGCCAGGGAAAAAAGTGCCCATCAATTGGGAGGACAACATTGAGAACATTATCCCCGACAAGCAATTTGTCATCAACCCCGATTTGATAAAAACCGATCCCGACTCGGCTATAGTTTATGCCCTTGACCAAGCCACCCTCTTCAAGGTCAATGAGGTAGATATCTCTACAGTGGAAGTGGCAAATCTCACCTCCACATTCACCAAGGAAGTGACAATAAAGGGCATCAACAATGTGAAAATCGTGCCCGACAGAGTGAAGCTCACCGTTCCTGTAGAGCCGCTCATCAGGAAAGACTTCAACGCTTCCATCTCATTGAGGAACCAGCCCCACGGCGTGAGAGTGCTAGTGTTCCCACCATCAATCGACGTCACATTCCTTGTGCCACAGAGTCACTACCGCGACCCCGTGAACTTGACTGTCATTGTCGATTATAACGACATTGACCCAAAAAACAACAAGGTGAACATAAAACTAGGCGAGGTGTCGGGCAACTACACTAACGTCACGCTACCCATCGACAGTGTCAACTACTTGATTGAGCGATACTAAAAAGCAATGACCACAAAGCGACTGATAGCGATAACAGGAGGCATCGGCTCTGGCAAAAGCATGGTTGCCAGGATATTGAGCAATATGGGTCATGATGTGTATGACTGCGACCATCGCGCCAAGCTATTGATGACAACTTCACACGTGATCAGGCAGCAACTCACCGAGCACTTTGGCAAGGACATCTACAACCACGATGGCAGCATCAACAAGTCACTGCTCAGCTCCATTATCTTTAACGACCCCAAAGCACTGACGGCAGTCAACGGCATAGTACATCCTGTGGTAAAAGATGACCTAATCAACTGGCATAACACCCGCCCAGGATGCCAAAACTTTGTTGAGACAGCAATATTGGTAGAAGCAGGAATGCACACAATGGTCGATGAGGTGTGGAATGTGAGTGCTCCGCTAGAGACCCGCATCGCCAGAGTCATAAGCCGCAATGCTACAACCCGAGACAAGGTGCTTGAGCGAATAAGCTCTCAATCGGCTTCAATGAGCGCGGTCACAGTTCCTGTCAAGAACATCATCAACGACGGCAACATAGCCATCCTGCCACAGATAATGGCTCTGCTGAGAAGCTGAGAGAAGCTTTTGTTTAGCGCCCGAAAAAAAATTAGAGGAGCACCAGTTTTGTGTTGGTACTCCTCTAAAAAATATTGCTTAACCACAAAAATTAGTCTGCGTTAAGATTTACACGCTTGAGGTCGGTAGCAACGAGCCCCTTGTGAGCCTTGTCAAGGAACATGGCGATAGTCATGCCTTTCTCCTCGCTTGCCTCATACTCCTGCTCCATAAGGATGTTCTCCTTGTAGAACTTCTCCATGCGACCTTTCACGATGTTCTGGATCATCTGCTCAGGCATGCTCTTGAGCTTAGCATCGGCAGTGTCGGCCATAAGCTTCTTAGCCTCTTCCACCTGCTCGGGAGTCATGTAGCCCTTGCGCACGGCCTCATCCTGATGCTCCTCGGTAGCGCAGTAATAGGGGTTGAAACCAGCCTTCTTGAGAGCGTTCTCAACAGCCTTCTGCACTTGCTCGCTCTTGGTCTTCTCAATAGCGATGCCAGTCTCCTCGTTGATTACATTCTGAGGAATCTGCTCACGGCAAGCGGCAACAGGACGCATTGCGGCAACCTGCATAGCCACAGCCTTTCCAGTCTCCTCATCAACAGGAGCGTTGAAAGCCACGAGAGTAGCAAGCTTCTTGTTGAAGTGGTTGTAACCAGCAATGCCAGCAGCCTCAAGGCACTCATAGGCGCCAAGCTCCATCTTCTCACCAGTGATACCACTCAGAGCAGTGATGTGCTCGGCAACGGTAGCACCGTCGAATGTGAAGTTCTTGAGCTCGTCAAAGTTCTGAACCTTAGCTGCTACAGCCTCGTCGAGAATGCGGTTAGCGAGAGTGACAAACTTCTCGGTTCCAGCCACTGGCTCGGTCTCACACTTCAGAGCCACGATAGCTCCAAAGTTGCCCTCTACCTTGCACTTGGCAATACCCTCGGCAGCAGTGCGATCACCACGCTTGGCAGCGATGGCCTGACCACGCTTGCGGATGATCTCCACAGCCTTATCCATATCGTTCTCGGCCTCGATGAGAGCCTTCTTGCAATCAACCATACCAGCGTTGGTTATCTCGCGCAACTTCTTTATGTCGTTAATTGAAACAGCCATAATAGTTTTTTAAAAATTAAATTATTACCTATAAATTAGTGAACTCTTGAGCATTACTCGGCCTTAGCTTCCTCCTCAGTGTCAGCCTTTGGAGCCTCAGCTTCGGCAGCGGCAGCCTCGACGGGTGCCTCGGCAGCGGCCTCATCTTTTACCTCAGCCTTGGGAGCAGCCTTGCGACGTACTCTCTCGCGGCGTGGCTTAGCCTCGGCAGCTCCTTCGTTCTCCTCCTCGGCGGCGTCGTCCTTGTTGTCGATTTTCTCAATCTTGCGCTCCTCAATACCCTCGTTGATAGCCTCACACACGGTGTTAAGGATGATGTCAATCGACTTCGAAGCGTCGTCATTAGCGGGAATCACGAAGTCAACGTTCTCAGGATTACTGTTGGTATCAACGATGCCAAATACTGGAATACCCAGACGGTTAGCCTCGGCAACGGCGATGTGCTCTTTGAGCACGTCAACAACAAAGAGTGCCGAAGGCAGAGCCTTCATCTCGGCGATAGAACCCAGGTTCTTCTCAAGTTTCGCACGCTGACGAGTGATTTGCAGGCGCTCACGCTTCGACATGTTGTCGAAGGTGCCGTCGGTTGTCATCTTGTCGATTGAAGCCATCTTCTTCACAGCCTTGCGAATGGTGGGGAAGTTAGTGAGCATACCGCCTGGCCAGCGCTCAACAACATAAGGCATTCCAACCGAAGTAGCGCGGTCGGCAACGACTTGCTTTGCTTGCTTCTTGGTGGCAACAAACAAAACCTTGCGGCCACTCTTAGCAATGTTCTTGAGAGCAACGGCAGCTTCTTCAAGCTTAGCCTGAGTCTTGTAGAGGTCAATAATGTGAATGCCATTACGCTCCATGAAGATGTAAGGAGCCATGGCAGGGTTCCATTTACGTTTCAGGTGACCAAAGTGACAGGTAGCGTCAAGCAGTTGGTCAAAATTTGGTGTTTGCATTGTTTAAAAATTTTGATTTGTTTACGTTCGACTTAATCAATCGCATAGTAGCCATCGTGTTTGAGTATATTATTAATGTGTATCTTCACGAAGAGTCTATGCAATTTGGATACTAAACTCTGTTTTGCATTCCAGAGCAAGTCGTTGAAATAATAAAGTATTAACGCTTGCTGAACTGGAAACGCTTGCGGGCCTTGGGCTGACCTGGTTTCTTACGCTCTACGGCACGTGGGTCACGAGTCATGAAGCCTTCCTTGCGCAGTGCGCTCTTGTCCTCGGCGTTGATCTTCACCAGTGCACGAGCGATAGCAAGACGCAGAGCCTCGGCCTGTCCCTTGTAACCACCACCCACGAGGTTCACCTTGATGTTATATTTCTCGGTGGCTTCCAGCGTGTTCAATGGTTGCTTAACAATGAATTGAAGAATTGGAGATGGGAAGTATTCTTCAAGTGTACGCTTGTTGATTGTGATCTCGCCATTACCTTCGCTAACATAAACGCGTGCGATAGCTGCTTTACGACGACCTACTGCATTAATCTGTTCCATTCTTCCAATTATTTAAGTTTGTTGATATCAATTACTGTTGGTTGCTGAGCCTCATGTGGATGATCTGGACCATTGTAGATATACACATTGTTCAGAATCTGAGCGCCAAGCTTGTTCTTGGGGAGCATACCCTTAATCACGTGAAGGAACAAGGGATGCTTGCCGCGCTGCTTGCCACGAGCTCTTGATTGATGAATCTCCGACTTCTTTTGGAGAATGGCAGGGGTTGCATAACGCTGACCACCGGGGTAGCCTGTGTAGCTAACATAGGTGCGGTCTTCCCACTTATTACCAGTGAGCTTAACCTTATCGGCGTTGATGATGATTACATTGTCACCACAGTCAACATGTGGTGTGAAACTGGGCTTGTACTTTCCGCGCAAGATCTTCGCTACTTTTGCGCACAAGCGACCCAGCACCTGATCGGTAGCATCTACTACTACCCATTGTTTCTGTACGTCTTCCTTGCGGATAGACACGGTCTTGTAACTTAAAGTGTTCACTTTTAAAAATCCTGATTAAAAATTAATTAAATCTTCAACAGAGCGCACAATGACACGGCCAAATGTCACACTCTGGCACGCTGCTGAAATTATCTTGGATATAATCGGCGTGCAAAGGTACAACATTATTTATTAATTGCCACAATACCACTACCCTAAATCTTGACGAGAAGCAAAGAATTAAGATTATTTAACACAACTAACCAATATTAACAGTCCTACAACCCAACAAAAAAGGCCAAAGGCCATGCCTACCGTGAGAAAGACATAGGCAATGACTAGTTATAACAATATAGAGCCATCAAACAAAGTCATCACAATAAAACCAACTAAAATCATGAAAAAGAGCTTACAGTTTTGGTAAAAAAACTCAATAAACGAGGTTTTTAGAGCGAAAGTCACATCTATTTAAAATATTTTGTGTTACTTTGCACGCTTTTTAAAATTGTAACCACAAAATCACTTCAGGTAAAAAGAGTAATGAAAGCAAGAAAAATAGTAATCTTCATCTTTGGCACTCTGGCTGCGCTTGCCGTGGTGTGTGCCATCTTCCCTAAAGATGGGATTACCATTGGCAATGTCCACTTTGAGTTTCCTACTCTTGACGAAATACTCACGGTGGAGACACACGTCAATACCGCAACCCCCGACGAGCTCCTTGCCCAGCAGCTCAAGGCCACAAGCACCACCGACGACGTTGAATTCAAGAAATTCACCGAGTCTAATCCCGCCCGCTTTCACATGCCAGCAGGCGACATCACCTATTTTGACGACCTCTTTGAAGCCATGGAGAACGCCAGCGCAGAGCCCATGCGCGTGCTGCACTACGGCGACTCGCAGCTTGAGGAAGACCGCATCTCCTCAGAGCTGAGAGAGAGATTGCAGACTGCCTTTGGAGGCACCGGAGTGGGCATGGTGCCAGCAATTCAAGCCGTTGGCGCAATGACCGTTGCACAGTGGGCAAGCCGCAAGCTACCCACCTATTTCTCTTACCCCATGGGGCCACAGCTGCGCAATGGCCGCTACGGCATCATGTCGCAGGTGGCTCACCTCAAGGGCTCGGTGCAGCTCACCTACAGAGCCACCAGCTTTGAGGGCGCGCCCCACTCCAAGACCTACTCAAAGGTGACAATGGTGTGCAGCGGAAACGGCAAAGCCACGCTGAGTGCCAACGGCACCACAGTGCCCATGACCGACCCCGCAGGCACTACTACAGGTGTAAAATTCCTCAGCGCCACACTATCCACACCAGCAAGAAAAGTGTCGATTAGCGCTAGTGGCGACATGGAAATTTTTGCCGTGATGCTCGATGGCAACAATGGCATCTCGGTTGACAACGTGCCCATGCGAGGCAGCTCGGGAACAGTCTTTGCCCACGTCACCGACCGCAAGACCCTAGAGCCATTCTTCAAGCGCAACAAAGTGGGACTGATTATCTTGCAATATGGCGGCAACTCAGTGCCTTACCTCAAAACCGAAAAGCGCATGAGAGAATACAAGGAAAGCCTTATCGCACAAATTAAACTTTTCAAAGCAATTTCGCCCGATACAAAGATACTGTTCATAGGCCCTGCCGACATGTCAACCAACGTAAAAGGCAAGAAAGAGACTTATCCACAGCTCGAGCCCACCATCCACATGATTCAAGAGGTGTGCAACGAGACGGGCATCGCCTTCTGGAACCTCTATGAGGCAATGGGAGGCCACAACTCCATGATAGAATGGGTAAAAGCCGGCTTGGCAGGAAAAGACTACGTTCACTTCTCTCGCGACGGTGCCAGCAAAGTTGCCGACATGCTTTTCAACACCTGCTTGATGTATTACCGCTTCTACTGCAAGCGAGTGGGCAAGACCCCTAAAGACTTCCAGTAAGACAGCAAAAGCTAAACCTACTATAGATTATAATGACTAGAACAAAATACATATTATCGCTCATCATAGCAACATGGAGCATTATGGGCTCAGCGGCACAAGTCAAAGGCCTCTTGGCGCGCACCGACTCAAGCTACTCATGCGTCAACATGAAAGAGGCGGGACTGCGCACCTTCAAGGAAGGGCGCGTGGCGCTGGTACCTTTCTTCCGCAAGCTCGACAATATCATCAACCGCCAGCGAGGCACCATCAACATCTGGCACGTGGGAGGCAGTCATGTGCAAGCGGGCACTTTCAGCCACCGCCTGCGCCGCGATTTCTCCACTCACGTTAATAGCAACAAAGGCAGCAGGGCCATCATGTTTCCTTACAAACTCGTGGGCACCAACGGCCCGCACGACTACTCGGTGAGTGGCACTGGTTCGTGGTCGAGAACCCGCAACATTGAGCAAAGCCCTGACCGCGAGATGGGAATGAGTGGCATCACCGCCACCACCTCGAGCCCTAACGCCAGTGTCACGTTCACTCTCTCGGCGAGCGACGGCATCGACTGGTCAACCCGCTACATCAGGGTATTGGGAAAGGCATCGTCGAGCAGCGTGCGCCCCTACATCATGATCGACAGCACAGCGATAGAAGACCCCGAAGGCAATAACGACACCGGCTATTTCTTTGAACTGCCACGAAGCTGCACCTCGTTTACCGTGAAATTTCACGGCCTGGGCAGCGGCAACCGATTTGAGCTCAGAGGGGTTGTCGCTCTCAACGACGAGCCGGGCGTCACCTATTGGGAGTCGGGCGTGAACGGAGCTGCCACCACGTCGTGGCTCAGATGCAGCCTTCTCGAGAAAGACCTGCATGTGGCAAAGCCCGACATGGTAATCTTTGGCATAGGCATCAACGACGCCCACACCAAGAACTTCAACCGCGACCGCTTCAAGAGCAATTACCAGCAACTCATTGACCGCATCAAGCGCGTGAATCCAAACTGCCAGTTCATTTTCATCACTAACAACGACAACCACTTGAACCGCTCAGCAAACCCCAACTCACGCTCTGCCGAGAAGGTATTCATTGAACTGGCACTCGACAATAACGGCTCGGTGTGGGACCTCTACAAGGTGATGGGGGGCTTGGGCAGCTCCACGCGATGGGTGAGGAGCGGACTGATGCAGAGCGACCATGTGCATTTCACCAGCAGTGGCTACAAACTCATAGGAGACTTACTCTATAATGCCATAATAGGAGAATACCTGAAATGGCGTGAACGAAACTATAATGCAGAAACTTATTGACTACATATTATCGGTTTTCTCGTTTAACCCCGACAGTCCACTGCTGTTCACGCAGTTCCACTTTTGGGCGTTCTTCGCCATCGTCTTCGCCGGTTTCGCGCTGGCCAAGAACAGAAGACTGCTGCGCAACTCTTATCTCTTCTTCGTGAGCCTGCTGTTCTACTACAAGACCAGTGGACTCTTTGTGGGGCTACTGATACTCGTCACGTGTACCGATTTTTTTATAGCCCAGGCCATCGACCGCAACAAGGTGCAATGGAAGCGACGGGCACTGCTGGCACTGAGCGTCACCATTGACCTCGGCATCCTGTGCTACTTCAAGTATGCCTATTTCTTTGCCGACATGGTACACTCCATCTTCGGTTTCGAAATGACGGTGACCAATGTCGCCGCTAGTGCCGGCAACTCAATCCTAGGCAATAATTTCTTCAATGTTGACCGCATCATCCTGCCAGTGGGCATCTCGTTCTACACATTCCAGGTGATCAGCTACACTGCCGACGTGTATAAAGGCCTCGTCAAGCCTGTGCGCAACATTCTCGACTTTGGCTTCTACGTGACCTTCTTCCCACAGCTGGTGGCGGGTCCCATCATCAAGGCGAGCGATTTCATCCCTCAGCTCTATAAGAAGTACAACATCAGCCACCGCATGTTTGGACTAGCGGTGTTCTGGATACTTAATGGACTGGTAAAAAAGATTGTACTGAGCGATTACCTCGCCATGAACTTCATCGACCGAGTGTTTGAGAATCCACACCTGTTCTCGGGGTTTGAGAACTTGATGTCGCTATTTGTCTATTCTCTGCAAGTTTATGCCGACTTCTCGGGATATACCGACATCGCCATAGGACTGTCGCTGCTCATGGGATTCCACCTGCCCAAGAACTTCAACTCCCCCTATAAAGCCCTCAACTGTAGCAACTTCTGGAAGCGATGGCACATTTCGCTCTCGCGATGGCTGCAGACTTATCTCTACATCCCTCTGGGCGGCAACCGCAACATCACCTTCGGCACTTACTTTTGGATCTCGGTTATCACACTAGCGGCCCTGGTGCTCAGCGGCAGCTGGTGGGTAGCACTGGGTGTGCTAATAGTTGCAGCGATGGTAATCTTCACTGCCTACAAGCACCCCGACCGCCGCAAGAAAATCTATGCCAACCTTAACGCGATGATTACCATGCTGCTCGGAGGTCTGTGGCACGGAGCGAGCATGAACTTCGTGATTTGGGGCGGACTCAACGGAGTGGGAATGGTGGTCTATAAGTTCTGGCGCGACAACTCAGCGATGTGGAGAGTAGTGGCCTCGCTCATTGTTGTGGCTGTTATTTTAATACTCATGTGGGTCACTCCCACTGCGCTGTGGAACGTGTTGCTGGTGTGTGCTGTCTTCATTGCTGTGAGCGCGATAGTGCGCTGGTTATACAACAAGTACAACACCCGCGAGCGCAACCTCAAGTGGCTGGCAAACTCCTGGGCAATTTTCGTAACGTTTGTATTCATCTCTTTCACACGACTCTTTTTCCGCTCGGGCTCCAACCTCGACCCTGCCACTGCCAACGAGGTGGCGTGGCGCACTGCCAAATCGATGGTGCAGCAGATGGGCACCGCATGGAACGTCAACGTCCTTGACGTGATTGGGGCCTATCACAATGTGTTCCTGCTATTTGTCCTTGGCATGATCATCCACTGGATCCCCGAGAAGATGAAGCGCAAGTATCGCTACACCTTTGCCAGCCTGCCAATGCCAGCGATTGCCGCAATAGTCGTGGTGGTGGTGTTCTTTGTCTTCCAGTTCGTCTCCGCCGAGATGCAGCCCTTCATCTACTTCCAGTTCTAAAACAATATTCTTAGTCAAAACACGTTTTAAATGTATGACTAAGAATTTTCATCTACCTTTGGCTATAATTTGCGCTATAGTAGCGTTATCATTCTCTAGCTGCATCGACGACGAGTTCTCGACCAGCAGCAGCGACATCCTCACTTTCTCGACCGACACCGTGGCCTTCGACACCGTGATAACCGGCCAGGGCACGCCCACCAAGCAGTTTCTCATCTACAATAAGGGCAAGAAGATGCTCAACATCTCATCCATCAAAGTGGCGGGAGAGAGCAAGGGCCACTTCTTCCTCAATGTGGATGGCATGAAGGGCGATGAGTTCCACGACATTGAAGTGCGCGGCCAGGACAGCATCTTCGTCTTCGTCGAGAGCCGTCTCGACCCCACCAATCAAGATGAACCCGAGTACCTTGAGGATCACATCGAGTTTGTCACCAACGGCGTCACCCAAAAGGTCGCCGTCACCGCCTGGGGACAGGATGTCATCATCCTCAACGACACCACGCTGAGCAAGCCCACACACCTCACCGCGGCCAAGCCCTATCTCGTGTATGGCACGCTCACTATCGACACACTCACCCACGTCACCTTCGACCCTGGCACCACCCTACTCTTCCACCATGACGCGGCGTTGCTAGTCAAAGGCACGCTCACCGCCCGTGGTACTCAAGAGAAGCCCATCACCCTGCGTGGCGACCGCCTCGACCATGTGGTTGGAGAGATTAACTTCGACATCATGAGCGGACAGTGGGATGGCGTCTATTTCAACTATGGCAGCTACGGCAATGAGCTGGCCTTCGTGAGCATGCGCGGCAACACTAACGGTATGCAGGTCTATTCTGATGACATTAGCCAGCGCTCGCTGCATCTCTTCAACAGCGTGCTGCACAACGCATCCTACCTCACCCTGCTGGGCGTGAACGCCTGGATTGATGCCGAGGGCTGCGAGTTTAGCGATGCCGGTGTCTTTGTCGCCGACTTCTACGGAGGAAATCTGCACTTTGTCAACTGCACCTTTGCCAACTATTACCTCTTCTCGGCTATCGATGGCCCCATCCTCAACCTCATGAACAAATTTGATGACGGCTCAAGCACCCACTTCCAGGGCAGCTTCGACAACTGCATCTTCTATGGCAACACCGGCGACCTCAATGTGAATGAGCTCAACGACATAGGCATCTACCTGCGCAACTGCCTGCTTCAAAGCAGCGGCGAGGACGACGAGTTCTTCATCAACTGCGTGTGGGGTGGCGACCCTAAGTTCTACACCGAGCGCGAGAAGTATATCTTCGACTACCGACTCCACAACGGCAGTGACGCCATAGCCCGCGGCAACCGCTCCTACTGCCCCGACGCCGCACGCTACGACCGCTACGGCGTTGACCGCTTCACCAACGACGGCATCGACATCGGTGCCTACACCTGGGTAAAAGAGCCCGAAGAAACCAACTGATGCATAACTAGCTGCGCCTGTTCATTTAGACATAAGCACACGCTTGATTGGACATAAGAACATAAGTTCACATAAGGAACATAAGTTTTGTTCTTGTGACTATTTATGGTTTATGCTCTTATGTCTATCTTATGTTCTTATGTCTAAAAAAACTGTGCGGGAGCCATGAGGGCGTGATTTTTTCAAAAAGCTTAGTTGAAATTCGTTTAATTAGTGTGCATTTATTGTGGTTGCAGGTGTAAAGTGAAACAATGGGGTCTGACCCCGATGTTTCACTTTGTTTTATCGGGACAATAATTAGTTTTAATTCGTCTAATTAGTGTGCATTTATTTTTTAGGTGGCCGAAACTAAGCAAATAAAAAACAAAAAAACTTGGCGTTGATGGCTGATAACTGAAAACTATTTACTACCTTTGCACCACGATAGAACTACTATTAACTACATAAAGCATAAACAGTAAAAAACAACATGCCAAGTATCAAAAATTTTGATGAGCTTACCGCTCATCTTGCTAGTAAGGGAACAAAAAGCCGTGTGGCTGTAGTGTGGGCCGAGGACGATGTTACTCGCAGTGCCGTGTTAAAAGCCCTTGAGGCCGGGATTATCACCGTGACTTTCGTAGGCTGCCGCAAGGAGATAGAGGCCGACGAGCGCCTGGCCAAGTTTAAGAGCGAGTTCTCGATTATCGACGCCAGCGACCGCGACGACGCTGCCGCCAAGGCCGTTGCCGAGGTGCGCGAAGACCGTGCCAACGTGCTGATGAAGGGCTTGCTCAACACCGACAACCTGCTGCGTGCTGTGCTCAACAAGGAGACTGGCATCCTGCCTAAGGGCAACGTGCTCACCCACGTTACCGTGGCCGACATCCCCGAGCTGCATCGCCTGCTGCTCTTCACCGACGCCGCTGTGATTCCCTGCCCCACCGTGGAGCAACGCATCGAGCAAGTGAAGTATGTGGCCCGGATTGCTCACGCTCTGCACATTGAGCAACCCAAGATTTCTCTCATCCACTGCTCTGAGAAGGTTGACGAGCGCCACTTCCCCTGCACTGCCGACTATGTAATCATCAAGGAGAAAGCCGCTAATGGCGAGTTTGGCGACTGCATCGTTGACGGTCCTCTCGACCTGAAGACCTCGCTCTGCTACGAGAGCATGCACCACAAGGGCATCAACTCACCCATCAACGGCGAGGCCGACGCAGTGCTCTTCCCCGAGATTGAGAGCGGCAACGTGTTCTACAAGACCATTACCCTGCTGTGCCACGCCCAGACTGCTGGCCTGCTGCAAGGTGCCAAGGTTCCTGTAGTGCTCCCCTCTCGCGGCGACAGCATCGAGTCGAAGTTCTACAGCCTGGCAGTAGCATCGGCTATCTAAAATAAGTGTTAAGTAATAAATGTTAGGTGTTAAGTCGTTAGACACTAGCACCTACGCGCTCTATTTCTTACACATTTTTCTGCTACAATCATCCCTTTCTTTATTACACGAATTATAAAACAACTATCATAAAATAAACAACTATGAGAATTCTTGTTATCAACCCAGGTTCTACCTCTACCAAGTTTGCCGTATATGACGGCGAAACCCCACTACTGCTGCGTTCCATCCGTCACAAACCCGAGGAGCTGGCTCCCTACAAGACTGTCCTAGACCAGTTTGAGTTCCGCTACAACCTTGTGATGAACGAAATCAAGGTCACTAATGTTGATTTCAACTTCAAGGCCGTGATTGGCCGTGGCGGTCTGGGCAAGGCTGTGCCTGGTGGCGTGTATGAGATCAACGAGAAGATGCTTGAGGACACTCGCAACTCACCCCGCGAGCACGCCTGCAACCTGGGCTGCCTTATCGCCCACAAGATTGCTCAGCAGATTCCTGGCTGCCGCAGCTTTATCGCCGACCCCGTGGTGGTTGACGAGCTCAACGACTATGCTCGCATTTGCGGTATTCCTGAAATCAAGCGCGTGAGCATTTGGCATCCCCTTAACCAGAAGGCTATCGCTCGCCGCTTCGCCCGCGAGATAGGCAAGAAATATGAGGATATGAACCTCATCATCTGCCACCTGGGTGGTGGTATCTCGGTAGCAGCTCATGAGAAAGGCATTGCCGTTGACGCTCCCAATGCACTCGATGGTGAAGGTCCATTCTCTCCCGAGCGTGCCGGCACAATACCAGCTGCCGACCTCGTGCGCCTGTGCTTCAGTGGCAAATACACTAAGGAAGAAATCCTCAAGATGATTACCGGCAAGGGAGGATTGAACGCTCACCTGGGTACTACCGACCTGCTCGACATTGAGGAGCGCATCAACAACGGCGACAAGCACGCTAAGCTGGTGCTCGACGCAATGATTTATCATGTGGCTAAGGCTATCGCTGCACAGAGTGCAGTGCTCTGCGGCAAAATCGACGCCATCCTACTCACTGGCGGCATGGCTCACAGCGACTACCTCACAAGTGAGCTGCGCAAGCGCATCGACTTCCTCGCTCCCACCTACTGCTTCCCTGGCGAAGACGAGATGGGTGCCCTCGCTGGCAACGCCGCCGCTGTGCTCAAAGGCAAGCGCGAAGCCAAAGAGTACAAATAATGCGACAACACCAGCGAAGCGACAACACCAGCGAAGCTATGCATAATGCGGCTTGTAGGTCGTGTCAAGTAGTGCAAGCGACAGCTTGTACATAATTCAAAAAAAGCGCCTTTTTTTTGGGCGCTTTTTTAATTTTCTTAATTTCTTGCTCATCAACCACTACATCACTGCCAGCAGCACGGGGATTGGCACATGGCCGCTGGTGGTGTAGAGGATGTCGCTAGTATAGGTGCTGCGACCACGGTAGATGTGGTTGCCGGCAATAGTGTAGAGGATGTCGCTCGAGTAGGTGCTGCGACCTGAGTAGAGAAACTTTCCATCCCAGGTACACACGATGTCGCTGCTATAAGAGCTACGCCCAGAGTATATATACTTACCGTCCCAGGTACACAGGATGTCGCTCGAGTAGGTGCTGCGACCTGAATACAGGTGTTTTCCATCCCAGGTGTAGAGGATGTCGCTGGTGTAGGTGCTGTTGCCTCGATAGAGGTGACGTCCATCCCAGGTGGCGATGATGTCGCTAGTGTAGGTGCTGCGGCCACTATAAATGTGAGTGACTGCATTCACCTGCATCGATAATGCCATGACAGCCATCAGCAATAATAATGTCTTTTTCATGATTGAGAGTTTGTTTCTTGTTCTTTGAATGTGATGGTGCGGTTATAGATATAGTTGGCAATGGTGTAAACCACCATCGAGAGCACCATTACGATGTTTTGACCGGCATTCTCCATGGGCAGGAAGGGAATAGTATCTACCGGCAGGTCCTTCCACTCCAAGCCTTCGAGCAAGAACAAGCTCACTCCACCTTGCAGTAGCCAGCAGATGACAAATCCGCAGCCAAAGAGCAATGCCTCACGCTTTATATTGGTGCCAGTCTTGAACACCCACTGCCTGTTCCAGATGAAGCTATTAATCACCCCGAGCACATATCCAGTGATGTTGGCAATGCCGTATGGCACCCCGAGCCAAGTATTTAACAGATAGAAGGAAATGGCAGTGATGAGTGTGTTGAGCACACCTATCACCCCATATTTCATGAGCTGTATTAAGGTTTTCTTAGCTTCGTCTTTGGTTATCATCTTTATTCATTGTTTTTGTTGCCCTCAGCATCTAATTCTTGCTTGGAGCAACGGTGATGCCTATATCTATCACATCTTTAACAACATCGCAGCCTGCCATGGTCTGCCACACAACAATCGAGTTCACATCGCTAGGTTTTATGCCTGTGGCAATAATGATGCTAGCCTGATAAAGAGCTCCAAATCCCGACCCCTGCCAGTTGCCATAACTGTCGCTGAGCACGAAATCCACATCTTTTCGGTGTATAACCTTCACACTGTCAACCATATCCACAGCAAGACTCAGATTGCTGAACTGATAGGAATTGTTGTGCCTTATCGTGAGCTGCAAGTCGTAGGTGAGAGTAGAGTCGGCATACTCGGGAGTGAACCGTATGGGCATATCCTTACTCCATCCCTCACTTGGCAGAGCCTTGAATTGTGCCATAGTGTCTTGCTTGAATGAGCAAGCATTCAAGCAAGACATGACATAAATCATTGCGATTGCCACAGCAATCACTGGCCTTGACGATATGTTGCCTAGAGTGGCCATCACGTTAATCAATGATGCCTATTAGTCTCGTTGCGATTATAGCCGCGCTTGTTGCCTTGCCTGCGCCTGTTTTCGTTATAATTAGACTTAGCGTTGGCGGCATCATAATTGCTGCGACGGCGCTCGCGATCACGGTCACGGTCACGCTCGCGTGCTCGTTCGCGAGGCTGGCGGTTCTTGCCACCGGTCTCACCACCATTTGCAGCATCGTCGGCGCCATCAACAGCAGGCTTGGCAGCTTGGGGTTTTGCTCGGTTTTTCTTTTTCTTCTTTTTCTTAGCGTTGTCAAAACGGCTGATGCTGTCTTGGCCCACCAGGTCGCCATAGGCACTGCGTGCCACGTTAACGTCCAATTCCGAGTCCTGCAACTGCTCGGGCTTTATGCCTTGCTTGTTAAGGGCAATCACTTCACGCACTCTCTCGGGCGAGATAGTCACCAGGTCGGCTGGCACGCCTTTCTCGGTAGAATAAGACATTTCTCGCTTAAGGATATCGGTCTTGAAGTGATAGTAGGTCTTGTCTTGGGTCTCGAGCACCGTTTCTCGTTTTGGCAGCGACTTTGAGGCCTCGACGTAGGTATCCACCTCAAAGTTGATGCAGCACTTGAGCTTAGCGCATTGTCCAGCAAGCTTCTGAGGGTTGAGCGACACCTCTTGATATCGTGCGGCACTAGTAGCCACCGACACAAAAGTGCTCATCCAGCTGGCGCAGCACAATGGCCGCCCACAGGGGCCAATGCCGCCAATGCGACCAGCCTCCTGACGTGCCCCAATCTGCTTCATCTCCACGCGAATCTTGAACACATCGGCAAGCACCTTGATGAGCTGTCGGAAATCGACACGCCCATCGGCAATATAGTAGAATATCGCCTTGTTGCCGTCGCCCTGATACTCCACATCGCCAATCTTCATCTCCAAGCCCAGATCCTTGGCAATCTTGCGAGAGCGAATCATGGTGTCGATCTCCTTGGCCTTAGCCTGCTCAAAGCGCTCCAAGTCGGCAGGTTTTGCCTTGCGGAACACTCGCAGAATCTCGGCATCGGGGCGCAGTCGCGTGCGCTTCATCTGCAGCTTCACCAGGTTGCCTGTTAGTGCCACCGTGCCAATGTCGTGCCCTGGGTTGGCCTCCACCGCCACCACGTCGCCCTGTTTCAGGTCGAGATGCGCCGAGTTGCGGTAATAGCCACGCCGGGTGTTCTTGAAGTGTACTTCCACAATGTCGAAGTCGTTCTTCCCTCCCGGCACGTCGGCAAGCCAGTTGTAGCTGTCGAGATTGCAACGCGTGTTGCAGTCACCACAGCCACACTTGCCACAATCCACACACTGGCTAGTGCTAGGCTGCTCCTGTGAAGTAGTGAGTTGATTCTTAATGTCGTCCATGATTTATGACATTATTTTGCGAAGCTCACTGCGCGAGTCTCACGAATCACGGTGATGCGCACCTGTCCAGGATAAGTCATCTCGTCCTGAATCTTCTGTGCTATCTCGGTAGAGAGTTTTTCGGTCTCCTGGTCACTAATCTTGTCGGCGCCAACTATCACGCGCAGCTCACGGCCAGCCTGGATGGCATAGGTCTTGACAACGCCAGGATAGGACATCGCCAGCTTCTCCAGGTCGTTAAGACGCTTGATATAGGCCTCCACCACCTCGCGGCGAGCGCCAGGACGTGCGCCAGAGATGGCGTCGCACACTTGCACAATAGGAGCATAGAGGCTAGTAGCCTCCTCCTCGTCGTGGTGAGCGCCAATGGCGTTGCAGATGTCGGCTTTCTCCTTGTATTTCTCGGCAAGCTTCATGCCTAGCTGTGCATGTGGCAATTCGGGCTCATCGTCGGGCACCTTGCCTATGTCGTGCAGCAGACCAGCGCGGCGAGCCTTCTTGGGGTTAAGCCCCAGCTCGCTAGCCATTACAGCACACAGGTTAGCTGTCTCGCGCGAGTGCTGAAGCAGGTTCTGACCGTAGCTAGAGCGATATTTCATCTTACCAATGAGGCGAATGAGCTCGGGATGCAGGCCATGAATACCCATGTCGATAGCTGTGCGCTTTCCGGTCTCAATAATCTCATCCTCAACCTGACGGCGCACTTTAGCCACCACCTCCTCGATGCGAGCGGGGTGGATGCGGCCGTCGGCAACAAGCTGGTGCAGTGCCAGGCGAGCAATCTCGCGGCGCACGGGGTCAAAGCTTGAGAGCACGATGGCCTCGGGGGTGTCGTCAACAATAATCTCGATGCCGGTAGCGGCCTCCAGAGCGCGGATGTTGCGGCCCTCGCGGCCAATGATGCGGCCTTTCATCTCATCGTTGTCGATGTGGAACACCGTCACGGCATTCTCGATGGCCGTCTCGGTGGCCACACGCTGGATGGTAGCCACCACAATGCGCTTAGCCTCCTTGTTGGCGGTGAGCTTGGCATCGTCCATGATATCGTTGATGTAGCTGGCGGCAGCAGTCTTGGCCTCATCCTTGAGCGACTCCACGAGTTTCTCCTTAGCTTCCTCGGCCGAGAGCCCACTCACATGCTCCAGAGTGTCGCGCACCTTCATTTCCATCTTGTCAACCTCCTTCTTGCGGTCTTCGAGAACAGCAAGCTGGTTGTCAAGGTTTACTTTAAGGTTATCGGTCTCGGTCTTCTTGCGTTGCAGCTCCTGCTGCTGCTGGTTGAGCTGCATTTCGCGCTGCTTAAGTTTTGCTTCACTCGACTGCACCTTTGCCAGACGTGCGTTGGCCTGCTTCTCGCTCTCGCTCTTAATTGCCAGACCAGCCTCTTTGCCTTTGAGTTCGGCGTCATTCTTGAGAATTTCGGCTTCGCGTTTGGCATTTTCCACAATCGTGTTAGCCTGCGATTTTGCGTTGCGTTTAGAAATCGAGTTTGCCACTAAGGCACCTACTACTAGAGCCACTACAGCAATTACAATATAAATAACTATGTCCATTGATTAAAATAAAAATTTATATAAATAAAAAAGCACCACTCACCACAAACCTTTTTGACCCTCGACAGAGCCATTGGGTTTGCGCAAGAAGTGCAGGAACCTGTTAATTTGCAATATATATTCAAGTGCTCACTCTGCCACGCCCGCATGGGCATGACACTGAGGCACGAAACTTATATTTTCACCACCACATCATTGAGCTGCTGCTCAAAGAGGGTGAGATAATTGTTCACAGCGACATTTTGATTATAGGCCTTAGAATATAGCCTTGCAAACTGGAAGGCAACCATAGCCATCACTCTCTTTGACGCATCATCGCCGTCAAAGCGTTTAATCCACTTGTTCCACAATGTGTTAACAAGCTTCTCGGCTTCGCGATAATTAGCCTCCTCATCTCGCGGAATGGTGAGAGCAGTGGGCTCCACATCGGCTAATCTTATCATTATATTTAGGTTGTTGTCGTCTTTTGCCATAATCGTGCATCACTGATTAAGTTGAGCGATGCATTTGTCAATGTCCCGCACTAAAGTGGAGATTGTGGCCCTGGCATTATCCACATCTTTGAGATCGGGAGCAACCACACGAGCCATCTTCAGATACTCATTCTCTTGCTGCAATAGTTCATGGGCTCTCTTCAGTTGCTCAATGTCCTCAACAAGTTGCTCCTTCTCGCTCATTAGCTCGGTGTTGACACGCTCAAGGGCATGATATTTTTCAACTAAGATATTGCTCTTGTTGATGATACGTGCCAGCGTTTGTTGCAACTCGTTTGCCATTTGTCTCCAAAATTTTACAAAAGTACAAAAAATTTCGCTACCACAACCCAGTTTAAGTGTTTTTTTATATAATTTTATTAAAAAAACTATTTTGCCGCTTTTTGAACCACAAAAAACTATTACTTTTGCCATATGTTACAGTATATAGTCAGCGGCAGTAATGCCCAGGAGATAATCAGCACTGCAACCAGCGCGCTCGCCAACGGTTGCCGGTGGATAAGACTCGACCTTAGCGAGCTTGCTCCAGTCGAGATTGAAGCCACAGTAAAAACGCTGCAAGAGAAATGTAGCAGCCTAGAGGCGTTCCTCACTATCGATAACGATATAGAAACTACCACATCACTAAAAGTGGCTGGCGTCCACTTAGGTCTTGACCGCAGCGCCACAGCTGTTGAAGCCCGCAAGCACCTCGGCGAGGAGACCATAATGGGCATCACCGTGGCCGATGCCGCCCAGGTACCCTTCGTGCCACGCACCGCCATCGACTATATCGCCGTGGCCAGCGACGACCTCGACACCTGCCACAAGGTGATGGAGCAGACACGCGCCTCGGGCCTCGAAGAACCAGTGATAGCGCCATTCGCCCATGCCACACCTCTCGCCAGCCTCATGGCCACTGGCGTCAATGGCATCGCAGCCCATCACACCACCACCCCACCCGCCATGATTCCACAACTCCTCAAGGAGCTCAACACCCTGCTCGAGCAACGCCTCAAGGAGCTGGATTAACCCGCTTGTCACCATAGACGAGTCCACTTTATAAAATAAAAGCACACGAATCAAACGAATTTCAACTAAGCTTTTTGAAAAAATCACGCCCTCATGGCTCCCGCATAGTATTTTTTAGACATAAGAGCATAAGATAGACATAAGAACATAAATTGTCACAAGAACAAAACTTATGTTCCTTATGTGAACTTATGTTCTTGTGTCCAATCAAGCATGCGCTTATGTCTAAATGAACAGGTGAAGACTAATTGTTCATTAGTTATGTGCCAAAATGAAACATCGGGGTCAGACCCCATTGTTTCAAAATTGCCCAAAAAAATGAAACATCGGGGATCGCCGATGTTTCATAAATTCGCTTTGGACAGCTCAAGAGTCAGCTTCTGGCCAAATCGCAAATCCGTTTTTTACTAAAACAGAAAATATATATAGCCAGCGTCAATTGCTAACCGCAGCGTGAGGTGCCACAGTTGGTGCAGATGAGGCAGCCTTCTTGATATACCAGACTTTCCTGACCGCAGTTGGGGCAGGTCTGTCCGCTGAGCTTGGTGCCGTTAGGGAGGTACTTCTTCAGGGCTCGCTCCACACCCATCTTCCAGGTGTTGATGCTCTGATTGTCAAGCTCGAGGCTCGATACCAGCTTGAGCACCTGTTCAATAGGCATGCCATAGCGCAGCACTCCCGAGATGAGCTTGGCATAGTTCCAGAACTCGGGGTTGAACTTCTCGCTCAAGCCCTCGATGGTGGTCTTGAAACCTCGCTTGTTGATGAACTGGAAGTCGTAGCGCTTCTCGCCATTTTCGTTCACCGCCTTGATAATCTTGCCTTTAGTCACCGACTTGGGGCAGAAGATGCCCTCATCATCATCGGCAATACCAGTGAATATCTCGTAGGGACGATTATCAATCAGACCAATGAAGGCAATCCACTTCTCCTTGTTGTTCTGGAAGCGCACCACATCGGCCTCAAGCTCCACTGGACGCTTGAGGATGTGCTCCTCCTCGGCCATATAGTGAGCCTTCTTCTCGTCTTTCTTCTTCTTGTTTTTGCCATCGCCAGCGAGCGAGATGAGCACTCCGCTACGCGAGCCATCACGATAGACGGTGCAGCCCTTGCATCCCGAGCGCCAAGCCTCTACATATAGCTTGCCCACCATCTCCTCGCTGATGTCGTTAGGCAAATTGATAGTGACGCTGATGCTGTGATCGACCCACTTTTGCACCGCGCCTTGCATGCGCACCTTGTTGAGCCAGTCAACGTCGTTGCTGGTGGCTTTGTAGTAGGGCGAGCGCTTCACTAGGTCCTCAATTTGCTCCTGGGTGTAGTCGTTGCGCACCTCAATGCCATGAGTCTTCATCCAGGTAATAAACTTGTGGTGATAGACAATATACTCCTCAAACGAGTCGCCACTCTCATCCACATAATCGACCCTCACGTCCTTGTCGCTGGGGTTCACCTTGCGGCGACGCTTATACACGGGCAGGAACACTGGCTCTATGCCCGAGGTGGTCTGTGTCAAGATGCTTGTGGTGCCAGTGGGGGCAATGGTCAAGCAAGCGATGTTGCGGCGACCATATTTCACCATGAGGTCATAAAGCTTAGGGTCGGCCTCCCTAATGCGGTTGATGAAGGGGTTATTCTCCTCGCGCTTAGCGTCGTAAATCTCGAACGCGCCACGCTCGCGAGCCATGTTCACCGATGAGCCGTAGGCTGCCAGAGCCAATGCTCTGTGTACCTTTACCGAGAACTCAGTGGCTTCGGGAGTGCCATAGGTCAAGCCCATCGCGGCAATCATGTCGCCCTCGGCAGTGGTGCCCACGCCAGTGCGGCGACCCTTGAGGGTCTTGTTGCGAATCTTTGTCCACAGGTTCAGCTCGGTTTGCTTAACCTCTTCGGTCTCCGGGTCTTGCTTAATCTTTGCGAGAATCGCCTCAATCTTCTCCATCTCAAGGTCGATGATGTCGTCCATCATGCGCTGTGTGTAGCCAATGTGCTCCTTGAAAAGGTCAAAGTCAAAATAGGCGTCTTTAGTGAATGGGTTAACCACATAGCTGTAGAGGTTCACAGCAATGAGGCGGCAGCTGTCGTAGGGACACAGCGGAATTTCGCCACAAGGGTTGGTAGAGATGGTGCGGAAGCCCAGGTCGGCATAGCAGTCGGGCACTGCCTCACGAATGATGGTGTCCCAGAACAGCACGCCAGGCTCGGCACTCTTCCATGCGTTGTGAACAATCTTGTTCCACAACTTGCGGGCATCAATCTGCTTGGAATACAAGGGTTCCTCGGCATCGATGGGATATTGCTGAGTATATTGTGTGCCATCAACGGCGGCCTGCATGAATGCGTCGTCGATGCGCACCGACACATTGGCTCCAGTCACCTTGCCCTCCACCATCTTGGCATCGATAAACGACTCGCTGTCGGGGTGCTTAATGCTCACGGTGAGCATCAACGCTCCGCGGCGACCGTCTTGTGCCACCTCGCGGGTGGAGTTGCTGTAACGTTCCATGAAAGGCACTAATCCGGTAGAGGTCAACGCTGAGTTCTTCACTGGCGACCCCAGCGGGCGAATGTGCGACAAGTCGTGCCCCACTCCACCGCGCCGTTTCATGAGCTGCACCTGCTCCTCGTCGATCTTGATGATGCCGCCATAGGAGTCGGGCTCTCCGTCAAGGCCAATGACAAAGCAGTTGCTCAACGAGCCCACCTGGAAATTGTTGCCAATTCCTGCCATGGGGCTGCCTTGCGGCACTATGTAACGGAAGTTCTTGAGCAACTCAAAAATTTGCTGCTCGCTCATGGGGTTGGGATACTTCTTCTCAATTCGGGCGATCTCACTAGCGATGCGGTGGTGCATATCGTCGGGGGTTTGCTCATATAGATGCCCAAACGAGTCTTTCAAGGCATATTTTGTCGCCCACACTCTCGCGGCGAGTTCATCGCCTTTAAAGTACTGCAACGAGGCATGATAGGCCTCATCATAGGTGTAAGTCTTCTTTTCCACTGTATTTCTTTATCTGACGAGCTAACTAGCCCACAAGCACACGAGGCAATAGCATTAATCATCGACACTCGATGCTTGCTCTCACTGTTGTAACCCGTTGTATGTTATTAATTAGTTTTTTATTTGCAATTAGCGTGCAAAATTAAGCACAATAACTATTTCATAAAACAATTGTTAATAACTTTATGGTCAAAAGTTATTAACAACCCTTTTGAACACATTTAATGACTACCACTTTTCCACAAAGCTAGAGCGACCTTGATAGTCAACAGTTCCCATTTTCTCGAGCCACCTGATGATAATGCTGCTGGTGGTGTCGGTGCCACGCTCGCCTTGATCCTGTCGCGGTGAGTCGCATATCGAGGCCACATAGTTATTGGTCATCACGCGATATTTCTTCTTCATGTCAAGCTTCTTGCCATCGGTGGTAAAAAGCTCGAGCTTCTTAATCTCGGCCTTTGTCGCATCTTTATAGGTCACCACCGCAGTGCATCCACTGGTGATGGGGAAACGATTGCGGTCGGCCTTGAAGCAAGCCATGAGCATGTCGCTCAGCTCCTTGCCAGTGAGTGTCATCACCACCGCTGTGTTCATGAAGGGGTCAAGGTTAAGGATGTCTTTCACCGTGATGGGGCCAGCCGGGAACACGTCGTAGCGCACACCGCCATAGTTCTCAATGGCTATGTCGCAGCCTAGCTCCGAGCGCCATGCGTCGCACATCATCACTCCCAGCGCGTCGTAGGTAGAAATGCTGCTGGCCAGGCGCCCCACCTCACGCTCCATCTCGGGGCTACTCTTGAAATGAGCGAGCATAGCGTCGGCAACCTCGTTGTGACCAGTAAAGCGGTCAAGATAAATGTTCTCGGTTTTCTTGCTCACCACCTCGCCGTCTTCCACCTCAAGGGTGGTAAGAGCCACACGTGGCAGCTGGTAGCCATTTTGTGTGATGAGCACGCCATTGTGCAGCTCACCGCCCTCAAGCTGAGTGTGGGTGTGACTGCTCACGATGAGGTCGTAATAAGGAAACTGTTTTGCCAGTTCCACATCATTCTCATAGCCAATGTGGGTGAGCAACACATTCACGTCACAGTCCTCGGCGAGCCACTTATATTGTGGTATCACCTCCTCGGGACGCTTGAACGACAGCCCTTTAACATTGTCGGGGTGAGTGTCGGGGATGCCTAGCGTGCCCACCTGTGTGATGCCCAGTACGCCCACCTTCACGCCATTCACGTCAAACACTTGGTAAGGCACCACTTTGATGCCGGTCTCCTCGGGGCAGGTGACATTGGCAGCGATATATCTAAAGTTAGACAACGCCGTCATCTTAGCCAGACCCTCTATTTTTGAGTCATACTCATGATTACCCAGCGCCGACGCGTCAAAACCAATGAAGTTCATAAACGAAATCATGGGATAAGACACTGGCTCATAGAGGTCGTTATAGGGATTACCGGTGCGGTTGTCGCCTGCCGAAAGCACAAGCAGACCCGGATCGATGGCTCGCAGACTATCGACAATGGCCGCGAGCTTTGGCATCTTCTCGATGGCAGAATGCATGTCGTTGGTTGACAAAATCCTCACCGTCTCGCCATGAGCAACGCTCAAGAGCGAGAGCAACACCACACTTACTATTGACAAAAAAAACTTTCTCATAATTCTATAGGTTTATTATTTTAATGCTTTGTTTATCGGTTAATGAAGCTGCATGATCAAGAGCGTGCCCCCACTTGTCGGTGACACGCAACGCTGGCACCACACTAAGTTCCAAGTCATTACGCACAGCATAGCGCAACAGCACATCGCCTACTGTGGCCCCGCGAAAAATCCTGATGCGGCAATCGTTCACTATCACTATCATTGCAATATATATAATAAGGAGAAACTTTTAGGAATTATTCCAGACGCAAATTTACAAAAAAGTTTACACTCCATGCAAATTTTGCTGGCAAAAATATCACCACTTCGCAAAAAAATTCGTTTCTGAATCTGTTAGCATTACTCAGCGGCAAAATTTGCTACGTCCATTGTATTGGCTACGAGATATTAGGCCAGGCATCTTGTCACGAAACCCCTAATGCTTAGCTAGCTGATTCTTGTTATATTTGTCTGGTTTGGTTATTTTTTACAATGGCGACACCGCCGAATAGTCACTATGCCAACTAATTATGTTTAATAAAATGCAGACGTTTTTGCCGTCATTGGTTTGTCCCGTATTAAATATATGGGCTATTTTGCCAATGGATATAGCACGGTCACTTCTAGCACCTATCATCTCGCGTCCACTTTATTAAAGTATATGGTATTTTAGTCATTCTGTTAATTATAATTCGTTAAAATGTTTTGTGAATTAAAAAAAATAATGTAACTTTGTATGACTCAAACAGATAATGCATTTAACCATAATCCACAAGAAAAGCTACTTTTAAAGTGGACTCAACCCGTAAACAACTTATCGCTTATGTCTTATCAGGATTTTCAACAGAGGGTTTACTCTTATCTAATAAAGTACAAAGAAGAGATTCTTAAAATTGATGGTCAAGGAATATCAAATAGTGGTGTGAAACACAAATGCTTGTTTCCAAAGCCATATCGTGATGCAAAAATACCTGTCATGCTATACAATGGCATAAAGACAATAGTAGAGGAGATTCAAGAAAGCAAGTTTGCATATAAGCCTCATTATGCAGCTTCAATGCATGTGGCAAGCTCTCAAACAGCGTGTGTCAATCTGTTTGTGCCAATATTGGAAAGTGAGTATGCCGACACGATATTAAAAGAGTCTGGAGTAGCCCCTAAAGGGTTTGACCACATTGAAAGGGGGCAATTTCGCAAAGGCTATTGCTTTGAGTATTGGGAGTCATCACTGGAAGGCTCCAAAGGCCTTCTTGGTGACCACAGTCCTCATGCAGGTACTGACTCGGATGTTGCCATTGCTTATCGAAACATTGCCAACAAGCTCTGCCTTTGGCTCATAGAACACAAGTTAACAGAACGGGAATTTACGACCTGTGGAGGCTATCGTTCAAAAGGTATTACTGAATCAGAGAAATCCTATTGCAAATCATGTGGCATAAAAGAATTGATAAAAAATCACGACAAGTGTTATTACCACAAACATTGCGGCTACTTCTATTGGAAGATTATGGAAAAACAACATTCGTTCTTCTGTGGACAATACGAAGATGACGGTTGCCCATTCAGGGGTGGCATGAACCAACTTTGGAGGAATCAGTTGATGGCATTTGAACTTGAGAATAGAGGTGTATTTGACGAGGTCTATTTCTCTGTTGTTTCTCATCCAGAAAATTATTTTCTTGACAAGACAATGAATGAATATCAACAACTGACAAGAAACTCTCCCAAGTTCAGCAACTTTAAGTCTAATACACTTGTTGATAAGGCTGTTACACATTTACCCGACTGGTCCAGCTGGTACAAAAAAGTGTATTTTGGAATTGATTAATGCATCACCATGACAATATGACAAATGGCAAAGACGAGCGTTTTGAACAAATGGAAAAAATGATGTATAAATTTATGTCATGCATGTGAACAGCCCCCCTTCATAAATAACACCCAACTCTCATTGTGGTATAATTACTCCAAACATTAAAGTGGTATAGCGCAAATAATCATGACAAAATGTCGTTTAGTGGGAAAAGCGTGGCATTGGCACAGATTGTGCATAGTAGTAGAGTGGCGTTGAATAACGCCATTGATATTGCAAATAATTTATCTAACTTAAAAAATAAAGAAAATGACAATCAAACCATTAAGTGACAGAGTTCTTATTGAACCTGCTAAAGCCGAAGAAGTTACTGCTGGCGGCATTATCATCCCCGACAGCGCAAAAGAGAAACCTTTGAAGGGTGTAGTAAAAGCCGTTGGTCATGGCACCAAAGACGAAGAAATGGTAGTAAAAGCTGGCGACACTGTGCTCTATGGCAAGTATGCCGGCACCGAGATTGAGGTAGATGGCGCAAAACTGCTGATGATGCGCCAGAGTGACATTTTGGCAATTGTTGAAGAATAAATTGAATTTTAAAAACAAAGGAGAAAAATCATGGCAAAGATCATAAAATTTGACATAAAAGCACGCGAGGAACTGAAAAAGGGCGTTGACCAGTTGAGCGACGCCGTAAAGGTGACACTTGGCCCCAAGGGTCGCAATGTGATTCTCGACAAGAAGTTTGGTGCTCCCCACATCACCAAAGACGGTGTGAGCGTGGCTCGCGAAGTGGAGCTTGAAGACGAGTTCCAGAACATAGGAGCCCAACTCGTTAAAGAGGTGGCCCAGAAGACCGGCGACGACGCTGGTGATGGCACTACCACCGCTACCGTTCTCGCCCAGTCGATCATCAACGAGGGTTTGAAGAATGTGGCTGCCGGTGCTAACCCCATGGCAGTGAAACGTGGCATTGACAAGGCTGTTGCCGCTGTTGTAGAGCAAATTAAGGCTCAGTCGCAGGAAGTGGGCGACGACTTTGGCAAGATCGAGAACGTGGCTCGCGTGAGCGCCAACAACGACCAGGAGATAGGCGAACTCATTGCCGAGGCTATGAAGAAGGTGAACAAAGACGGCGTTATCACCGTTGAAGAGGCCAAGGGCACCGACACCCATGTAGATGTGGTAGAGGGTATGCAGTTTGACCGTGGTTACATCTCGCCCTATTTCGTGACCAACACCGAGAAGATGGAGTGTGAGATGGAGCGCCCCTATATCCTGATTTTTGACAAGAAGATCTCTGTTCTCAAAGATATGCTTCCTGTGCTCGAGGCCACTGCTCAGAGCGGTCGTCCGCTGCTCATCATCAGCGAGGACGTTGACAGCGAGGCCCTGGCAGCACTGGTAGTTAACCGCCTGCGTGGCTCGTTGAAGGTGTGCGCCGTTAAGGCTCCAGGCTTTGGCGACCGCCGCAAAGAAATGCTCGAGGACATCGCCACCCTGACCGGAGGTGTAGTCATCAGCGAGGAGAAGGGCTTGAAGCTCGAAGGCACCACCATCGACATGCTTGGCACTGCCGAGAAAGTGACTGTCAACAAAGAGAATACCGTAATCGTGAACGGCGCTGGCGACAAGCAGGCCATTGCCGACCGTGTGGCACAGATTAAGGCTCAGATTGAGACTACCAAGTCAACCTACGACAAGGAGAAGCTGCAAGAGCGTCTTGCCAAGTTGGCAGGTGGCGTGGCAGTGCTCTACATAGGCGCCCCCAGCGAGGTGGAGATGAAAGAGAAGAAAGACCGCGTTGACGACGCGTTGAGCGCTACCCGCGCTGCTGTTGCCGAGGGCATAGTGCCTGGCGGTGGTGTGGCCTACATCCGTTGCCTTGACGTGCTCGACAAGATGGAAGGCGCCAATGCCGACGAGACCACTGGCATCCACATCGTGCGCCGTGCCATTGAGGAGCCACTGCGTCAGATTGTTGACAACGCAGGCCTTGAGGGCGCAGTTGTCGTTCAAAAGGTTCGCGAAGGTAAAGGCGACTATGGCTACAATGCCTATACCGACAAGTATGAGCACCTCTTTGAGACTGGCGTGATAGACCCCGCCAAGGTTGCGCGTGTAGCCCTGCAGAATGCAGCCTCAATTGCCGGCATGTTCCTCACCACCGAGTGTGTGATAGCCGAGAAGAAAGAGGAGACCCCAATGCCCGCCGGCAATCCCGGCATGGGCGGCATGGGTGGCATGATGTAAAATCAATGAATCTATAATATTTTTAGCCGAGGGCTCTGCTGCGACAGTGCCCTCGGCTTTTCTTAATCATCTTTGTTAGCACCACAGCAACAGTACCAGTTTGCCAAACTTGATTACTGTATTTTTTTTAATGAAAAAATGAAAATAAAATAATTGCATATTATAAAAATATTAACTAATTTTGTGCGCTAAAATGGTTTTTGTGGCTTTAAAAGAAGCTCCAAAGCCAATCCATTATTTTTGCGGATACAACCTAATTCGTTGAGTGCTAGCACCATACCAAGCACTTGATGTCCCAAAGTATTGCATAAAATCCAAGATTGACATTAAATTATTAAATTGAAACCACTTTTACAGTAATTAGGATAAACAATCAGTATTTCAATTAAACCAACTGAAAATTATTAATCAAAAATATCTATTATGAAATTTACAAAACTGATAATGTTGATGAGCCTGGTCCTTGTGGTAGCGTCGTGCAACGCTCCCAAGTTAGGATATTTCCAGGATGTGCAATCAGGGCAGGTGCATGATTTGCAGCAACCCAAACTCGTGACAGTTCAGCCTGGTGACAAATTGTCAATACTCGTTGGCAGCAAAGACCCTGGTTTGGCTTATCTGTTTAACTTGCAGATTGTGGGTCGTTACAAGACATCTCAGTCGGATGCCAATCTGAGCACTAGCCAGGTGGCTAGTTACACTGTTGATGAGAATGGAGAGATTGATTTCCCCGTTCTTGGCAAAATTTCCCTGAAAGGAATGACACGGAGTGAGATTTCGGCCTACATCAAGAACCAGCTCATCACTCGTGACCTGCTCAAGGACCCCATCGTGACAGTTGATTTCCTCGACTTGTTCTTCTCGGTGATGGGCGAGGTTAACAGTCCTGGACGTTTCTTGATGGATCACGATGTCACCACCATCATCGACGCTCTGAGCCGCGCCGGCGACCTCACCATCAATGGCAAGCGCGACAATGTGCTAGTGATGCGCGAGGAGAATGGCCAGCAGATGGCTTATCGTGTAGATCTCACCAATCTACAGAGTTTATATAGCTCGCCAGTGTATTACCTAAAGCAAGGCGACATGATTTATGTTGAGCCTAATGAGAAGAAAGCGCGTGAAGCGACAGCTGCCGGCAATGCTTTCTTGCAGCCCACGTTGTGGATTTCACTTGCTTCATTGCTCACATCGGTATCAGTTCTTATATTTAAATAATTAGAAAGATGGCTGAAGAAGTAAATAAAAATTACGCAGGAAATGCCAAGGACGATGACTTCGTGAAGATACAAGAATGGCTTTACATGTGCCTATATAAGTGGTATTGGTTTGTCTTATCACTAGCCATAGCACTGGGCCTGGCCATACTATACCTTCTTGTTACCACTCCGTCCTACACACGCAAAGCGTCGGTACTAATCAAAGACGACGAGAAATCATCGATGCTGGCTAATGAGTTCAGCCAGTTCTCTGAGATGGGTCTCAAAATGGGAAAGACCAACATCTACAACGAGATGATAACATTCTCGTCGCCCTCTTACATGAAATCGGTTGTTGAGGAGCTGCATCTCGACATGAACTACAAGACCGATGGTCGCTTCCATGAGCTCACACTCTATGGCAAGACCCAGCCTGTGGTAGTGTCGCTGATAGATATTGACCCAGAGAGTTACGCCTCTTTCACCATGACCCTTAAGGACAATAATGAGATTGAGCTAACCAATTTTCTATCGGAAGATTTACAAGAGGCATCTACTCAGGTTGTGAAAGGCACGTTCCGCACCCCCATTAAGACGCCTATTGGCCAGGTTGTAGTGACTCCCACCCAGCATTACTATGGCAAATATGAGACGCCAATTAGAGTGTCTAAAAACCGACTCACAGATGTCGCTAACCAATATGCAGGCAAGCTGGTTGTGGATTTGAACCATGAGCGTGCTTCGGTAATTGACATTTCGATTAGAGACGCGAGTGCCGAGCGCGCCGAGGATGTGCTAAATGTCCTGTTTAAAGTGTATAAAGACAAGTATAAAGAGGACATCAACGAACAAGCGGTGAATGCTTGCAAGTATATAGACCGTGAGATTGACAGCATTCAAAGCCAGCTGGGCAGTGTAGATGCTAACATTGCAATGCAAAAGAGCGCGTCGCTTACACCCGATATGGGCATCGCAACCCAGATCAATCTTAACAAGATAGAGAACACCAGCTCTCAGCTGCTAGACCTCGACAACCAGATTTATATGGCCAATCTCATCAAGAACCAGTTGTCGGGGAGTGAGTATAAGTTGCTACCTCCAAACTCAGGCATTGACAATCAGGCTGTGTCGGCTCAGATCAGAGATTACAACGAGAAGGTGCTTCAGCGCAACAGCTTGGCCGACAACAGCGGCAAGAACAATCCTCTGGTCCAGGATCTGGACAACCAGCTCAACTCTTCGCGAGCATCGATAATCACCTCTCTTAACACTGTAGTCTCTGCCCTTAACGAGCGCAAAAACGCACTTGAGGCATCAAAGACCGTGACAACCCAGAAGATTCAAGCCACACCTACTCAGGCGATGGATTTGCTCGGGGCTGAACGTAACCAAAAAGTCAAGGAGCAACTATATCTGTTCTTGTTGCAGAAACGCGAGGAAAACCAGCTCTCGCGCAACACCGTTGCTAACAATGCCAAGCTGTTGACCCCACCATCAGGTAGCCGCAACCCATCGTCTCCAGTAAAATCTTACGTCTTGCTTGTGGCCCTCTTCCTGGGATTGCTGGTGCCAATGATCATACTATTCTTTGTTAACAACATGAACACCAAAGTACGTGGCCGTCAAGACATTCAAGATTTAACGATACCATTCATTGGAGAAATTCCATTGTCTTATCGCAAGCGCAAAGGCCTTTTCGCTTTGTTCAACCGCCGCAAAGACGTCAGAGAAATTGTTGTTCAGGAAAAGAACGGCAACAATATTAATGAAGCCTTCCGTGTTGTTAGAACCAATCTGGAGTTTGTGCTAGGAAAAGACCAAAAGGTGGTGATGCTCACCTCATCAAATGTGGGTTCAGGAAAGACATTCATCTCCACCAACTTGGCCACCAGTTTTGCCATTAAAGGTAAGAAGACTCTACTAATTGACCTTGACTTGCGCAAGGCTTCGATGTCAACATTTGTTGACTCGCCTCCACGCGGCATCTCTGACTACCTCAACGGCCAATATGAGAAGATTGAGGATGTGATTGTGAAGGGCAAGATTCACGAGAACCTTGACGTTCTTCCCGTTGGCACCATTCCTCCTAATCCCACAGAGCTGCTCTTCAGCGAGCGCCTGAGCTCATTGCTGGCCAACATGCGTGACATTTATGACTATATAGTCATTGACTGTCCACCTATCGACATCGTTGCCGACGCATCTATCATCAACAAGCATGTGGATGTTACCCTCTACGTGCTACGTTCGGGCTTGCTCGACCGCCAGATGCTGCCTGAGATTGAGAGATACTATGAGGAGAAGCGTTTCAACAATATGGTAATCTTGCTCAACGGCACCACCGAGGAGTCGAACGGCTATGGATATCGTCGCTATGGCTACGGTTATGGCTACGGTTACGGTAATGGTTCAAATTCAAAGAGTAAGGACTGACCTATCATCTCGTCTTAATAAATAAATAAAAAAGAGTAATATGAAAGCTTGTTTCATGGGATTGGGCTATATAGGCCTTCCCACAGCAATAATAGCTGCCCAAAGTGGCATTGAAATTATTGGTGTTGATATCAACACAAAGGTTGTGGAACAGACCAATGCCGGTCATCTGCACATAGTGGAGCCCGGAATGGAGAAGCTGCTTCAAGAAGTAATCAAGAGTGGCAAATTCAGGGCAACGTCTGAACCTGAAGAGTGTGACGCCTATTTTATAGTGGTGCCCACACCGTTCAAAGGAGACCATCAGCCCGACATATCTTATGTAGAGAACGCTACGCGCATGGTGCTCCCCTTGCTAAAGAAAGGAGACCTATATGTTATAGAGTCAACATCACCCGTGGGGACTACCGAGCAGATGGCAGAGTTGATTTTTCAGGAGCGGCCTGAGCTCAAAGGCAACATTCACATCGCCTATTGCCCTGAGCGCGTTCTCCCCGGCAACGTGATCTATGAGCTCGTGAACAACGACCGCGTGATAGGTGGCATAGATGAAGACTCAACCTCTCATGCCATTGAGTTCTACTCAAAGTTTGTTACTGGCCAGCTTCACCGCACCAATGCTCGCACGGCAGAGCTGTGCAAGCTCACCGAGAATTCCAGCCGCGACGTGCAGATTGCTTTCGCCAACGAGTTGTCAATGATATGCGAGCGAGCAGGCATCAATGTGTGGGACCTGATTAATCTAGCCAACAAGCACCCACGTGTAAACATCCTTCAGCCTGGTTGTGGAGTTGGCGGTCACTGCATAGCGGTAGATCCCTATTTTATCACTGCGGCATTCCCAAAAGAAGCAAGAATCATCGCTCAAGCCCGTGAAATCAACAACTTTAAGGCTCAATGGTGTGCCGAGAAAGTGAAAAATGCCATGCTTGAATTTGAGCTCAAGAATCACCACAAGCCCGTTGTGGCAATGATGGGACTTGCTTTCAAGCCCAACATCGATGACTTGCGAGAATCACCAGCCAAGCGCATCACCACCGAGGTGATGCAGAGTAGGAACAATGCCAAGTTACTAGTTGTGGAGCCAAATATCCAGGAGCACAATGTATTTAAGCTCACGCCTTATCGTGAGGCTTATGAGCGAGCCGACATAGTGGTGTTCCTGACAGCTCACAATGAGTTCAAACAGCTTGAGTGGCGTGAAGATAAGGTTATCCTTGACTTCTGCGGCATCTTTAAGAAATAGATGTTGCTAAGTCTATTGGCATATAGCTTGAGTAGTGCCACCCTGCTGCCGATTGGATGGCAAGTTGACAAAGGAAACTGCAATCTCTATTTTAGGACGGAAGAAAATCTCCGTTCTAAAATAGAGAAATTATGTGCTGTCTTTGGTGTTTTTGATCACAACAGGTGCTCATGTGCCAGCTATGATTAAGTTATGCAATTTACTAAAGAAGAAACACCTATCACAAAAAGTTAAACCATGTCAATTGTAATAATAGCTTTGATAATTAGTTGTGTCCTATCAGCATTGTTGATAAGGTTAATCATCAGGTATGCTTATAGTCACAATTTATTTGATCTACACACTAAGAGAAAGATACACAAAGGAGATGTTCCACGGCTAGGAGGTGTGGCATTTGTCCCAGTTGCCATTTTATCATTCATCAGTGGCTGCCTAATTCTTAGCGGCAAGGGAGAAATTACTGTTGACAACACTAAGCCCATAATTGGCTTAGTGGCATCAATAGTAATCATGTATATCTTCGGTGTGGCCGACGATATAAAGGGCCTTCGTTATCGCACTAAATTCATTTACCAATTTGTGGTGGGGATAGTTTTGTGCTTGACAGGCTTTTTGTTGAGTAATTTTTATGGACTATTGGGGCTATATGAGCTGCCCTATACATTTGGTGTGTGCGTGACAATATTTCTTGTTATTCTTAGCATCAACGCATTTAATTTCATTGACGGCATAGATGGTCTATCATCGAGTATTGCAATCCTCTCGTTTGTGTATTACTCGGTGGTGTTCTGTCTTAATGGCAGCTATATTTATTTGCTGCCGATGTCATTTATTAGTGTGCTGCTGCCATTTTTCTATTTCAACTTTTTTGGAAAAGCGTCACGGCACGACAAGACATTTATGGGTGATACAGGCTCAACAGTGCTAGGGCTAGTGCTGTGTGTGCTTGCCGTTGCTATCAATGGCGACCCCAAGACCGCGATGTTGCATCAAAACCCGCTGATTATAGCTTTTTCTCCTCTTCTGCTACCCTACTTTGATGTGATCAATGTTGTCATATATCGATTAATAAAAGGCAAAAATCCTTTTAATGCCGACGACAATCATTTTCATCACAAGCTACTCAGGTTAGGCCTGTCCCAGCACTCGGCCCTGCTTGTGGAATTGATAGTATTTATATTCATCACAGGTTTCTCGATATTTTTATCAAATTTTGTGGGCATCACTGTGACATTAGCAATAATGTTAACAGCATGGCTTGCAGCAAATGCAATCATAACCAGCATCCTACAAAAGAGAAATTGTTGACAAATATATTAGAGAAACATGTTATCACCGAAATCTCCTTTAACTCGTTTTTAGAAGTCGATGTTGCTAAGCCTGATAGTATATAGCATGACAGGTGCCATCTTGTTTTTCTTGGGATGGCATGTCAATTATCGCGAGCAACAATCTCTGCTTAAAGGCGGCGGCTCATTGCCGTTCTATAGTTGGGAGATATTGCTGTCGTTGCTGGTCTTCAGTGCCATAGCCGGTGCGCGTTATCACACAGGTTATGACCATGCTATGTATCTTGATCAGTATCTTCACTTGCAGCAGACAGGCGACTTTAGCCGTCACAACTTTGAATATGGCTTTGAGTGGGTGTCAAAAATCTTTGCTTGGTGCCATCTTCATTATTTCTTCTTCTTTGCCTTCTGGGCCCTGTTGCAGATAGGATTTCTTTATTATGGCCTGCGACGCCACAAGCACTTGTTGTGCTGGGTGGCCCTGGGCATTATGCTGGGTCCGTATTTTGTGAACTGGATGAACTCTGTGCGCCAGAGCGTAGTGGTGTGTGTGTTTGTGGCTTTGATTCCGCTCATTCGTGACAGGAAGTTTCTGCCGTATGCCTTGATAGTGGTAATGTGTGCCTTCTTGCACAAGTCATCGTTAATGCTCTTGCCAGTATTCCTCATCTGCTTTGTTAAGGTTAGAGACAAATCGCCAAACCAATGGCTCATGCTCGCTGTCTTAGCTCTGTTTATCCTAGTTGGCTCATTCCCATTCTGGACAAAATATTTCACTAATTATCAGTGGTTCATCGACCTGACAGGCTACAGCAATTATGGTAATCTCGACGACCCCAATGTGGGAGGAACCATGAGAACCATTGGCTGGGGTCCACTTCGCATTTCGGCTCTATTAAGCAACATAGTTATAATATGGTATTATCCGCGGTTGAAATCGTTTTTTAAAGATGACACGTTGCTGCCATATTTCTTTATGCTGGCATTCATAGGCATGTGTGTGAGCAATTTGTTGATGAACACCACTCATTTTATCCTAAGGCCAGTAGATTATTTCTTGGTTTTTAACCTGATAATGACAGCTTATCTGCTCTGTTATTTATATAGGTCAAGATCTTATCTTGCTTTTGCTTTAGTAGCAATTATCAATTTCAGCTATATTTACATGGCTGTGATAAAGGCGGTATATTTTCCTGTAAAAACATCTGTGCCGTTTCTTTATCATTTCTTTTTTTGCCAATCATTATAATATTCTAAAATGAATCAAGTAAGTGACATAAAGATATCGATTGTAGTCCCTGTTTATAATGCGGCGCTTTATTTGGAGCAATGTGTAAAGTCGCTCATGATGCAGACCTATAATGATATTGAGTACCTCTTTGTAGATGATGCGTCAAGCGATGGCAGCGTAGAGCTGCTCAGGTCATTGTGTAGCCAATACCCATCGCGTGTGGAACAATGCAAGATTTTTGAGAACAAAGACAACAAAGGGGTGGCCTATTGTAGGCAGCTAGGCATGAAGAATGCAACCGGACAGTATATTATTCATGTTGACAGCGATGACTATGTGGCAACAGACTTCATTGAGAAGATGATAAGAAAAGCGATTGACACCCAAAGCGACGTGGTCATTTGTAATTTCTCTAGAGTCTATGAGGGAAAAATTAAGGTCAATACTTCTTTTCAAGAAATGGAGCGTAATGAGCTGATTAAACGTTTGCTAATCGGTACGGCTCACAATGCCTTGTGGAACAAACTTGTTAAACGTTCAATAATAGCCGACAACAATCTTTACCCCGACGACAGTTTCAGACTTCTAGAGGACAAAGCCATTACTTTCAGGTTTATTTATTTCGCCAATAAGGTTGCATTTATAGACAAGCCACTTTATTTTTATAGGAAGAGAGATAATTCACTTACCGACATCAACCAGCGCGTGTTGATGCCTATGGTAAAGTCTTTGTTTAGGCTTGTGGATAATTTTTTCAATACACATCCAAGCGACGAGACTATTGAAAGTGGCATCAAGGCATTCAGAGTTGGGATTGCTGGCTCTTTGCTTATTTATAAGCCCGATGACGATGATTTAAAGACATTATTGAAAGAGATTCCTATGTCGATTATTAGGACTAACACATATATTCCATTCTATTACAGAATTGCTTTATATGCTCAAAAGCTTGGCATGCCATGGGTCGTTACAATAATAAGGAAGCTCATAGACATGCATTCAGGGTATAATAAGACAAAGGCCCCACTGGAGTGTAGTTAAGCCTGAACTTCATATTTTAAAGAGTAAATTATGAATTTGCTTCGCATTTGGGGAACCAGGAAATTTTTTAGTATCGCAGCTATTTTCTATTTGCTGTTTTTTATCCTATTCTTCTTTGCACAGGGGAATAGGCTTCCCGATTCTTCTATAGTGTTCATGCAGACGCTGGGCATGGGCTTTCTTGTCTTTTTCTCGTTATTGTATGACAAGCAGTCGATATATAAAACCATATTGGTTGTTGCGATGTTTCAGCTAATATGTTGTTTTGGGCTGCGATATTTTAATATGGACTATTTTAATGATCCATTAGGTTATAGGCCTGCCGACTCATTGCTCTACCACCGATATGCTTCACACATTGAGCTGTCATTGGTTGGATATATCAAATACCTGAATGTGCTGGAGGTTAAACTAGATGATATGGGCTTTCCTATTATTGCATATTTTGTTTATCAATTATCTGGAGACCCCGTAAATGGCATTCAACTACTTGTGCTTTTAAATGTGATAGCCGTGGCAATATCGAGCTATTATGTGTATAAGATATCTAGTTTGTTCTTTGACAAAGGTGTCTCATGCTTTGCTGCGTTCTTTTGGGGGACAGAATTATACGCAGTTTATACAGCAGCGGCAGGGCTGAAAGAGAATTTTATGGTAATGTTTGTTGTCATTGCCATTTATTATATTGTACGCGTAAAAAGGCACCTGTATTTAAGAGATATCATTCGTGCAGTATTGTTCTCCTTACCTATACTTTTGTTCAGGACGCCCGTGTTCTATATGTTAATGGGTGCACTGGCTTTTTTATTATTGCTAAGATTTCCAGTAGTAAAACGATATTTTTATGTTTACATTTTACTTATCGTTGTCTTTGCCATAATTTATACTTATCAAATCATCGATGAGTTGGCTGTGCAACAAGGTTATACCTATGATTTCTTTGAAGGGTTAGTTGAGACAAAAGTCCGCGATCAGGGAAGATTTACATTTATCTTCAACTATCTAGCCTCGGTTTTTGGTCCTTTCCCAAATTTGATTGCCGACGACTTAGTAAAGCGCAACTACATTACATTGTACAGTTTCTCATCGATGTGCAAAGTGTTTTATTCGTTTTTCTTTGTATATGCCATTTATGGAGTTTTCAAGAATAGGCAATATGAATTGATGGGGATATTCATATTCTGGCTGCTGGACACAATAATGCTCGACTTCACATTGTTTGCGCAGCACGACCGCTATCAATGGCCCCACATGCCATTTACCATTATATTTGCAATTTATGGTTTACAGTGCTGGAAAGAGAATCGTCATGTGTTGAGATGGGATCGATGGTATATGGCACTTGCATTATTACTCATTGTAGTTTTCAATCTCAGATAAATGATCTCAGCCGAATTATCAAATAAAATATTGAGCGTTGGACCCGAATATGTTCCACCTAAAGGTGGCATTGCTCAAGTTGTATATAATTACAGCCGAGATGTGTTCCCTAATAATGGATTCAGATATATCTCCAATTCGTGTGAGGGGAATCGCTTTAAGAAGATCTGTAAACTGGTAATGTCGCTAATGAGATTTGTGGTGGCTCTAGCTTTTTGTCGATCGGTTAAGTTGGTGCACATCCACACAGCCTCTAGATTCAGCTTCAAGCGCTCGTCATGGTTTGTTAGTCTAGCAAAATTATTCCGAAAAAAGGTGGTTCTTCATGTTCATGGAGGCGGCTTCAAGGACTACTATGCCAGCCATGCCAGTCTTGCTAAGCGCACCCTAGACAAATGCGACATGGTTGCTGTGTTGACCGATGACTGGGCCCAGTGGTTTAGAACAGAGGTGGGTGTTTCCCGTTTAGAGGTTGTGCCAAATATTATACCTGTACCAGCTAAATGTGATAATGTCATAACAGATGATAGATTTCATGTGCTATTTTTAGGGCTGATTAATGACCCTAAAGGTATTTTTGACCTCGTCAATGCCATCAAAGACAATGAAGAAAGACTGAAAGGCCGTTTCCTGTTGCACATCGCAGGCAATGGCCAAGTGGAGAGATTGAAAAATGAAATCCAAGAAAAGCAGTTAGACGATTTAATAAAATATGAAGGTTGGGTAGATAGCTCAGCTAAGCACAACCTGTTGTGCCGTTGCGACGCTTTGATACTGCCATCATATACTGAGGGCCTGCCCTTGTCAATTCTGGAGGCAATGTCTTATCGCAAGCCAGTAATCAGCACTCCTGTGGGTGGCATCCCATCAATGATAGATGACGGTGTCAACGGTTTCCTTGTGGAGCCTGGCGATGGCTCTGCGTTCATTGAAAAGATAATGTATCTACTTGAGCACAGAGATCAATCTCGCTTAATGGGGGATGTGGCTTACAAAAAGATCAACAAGCACTTCCCACAGTCGGTTGCCGCCGTGCTTGTAGATATGTATGAGAATTTAATTAAGTAGTTAGTTAGCAATGAAACAAAACTTATATAAAATAGCTTCACCATTTGCTGGTTTTTTAGGCAAGCATCCAAAGATTATTCTTAATCTAAAATATTATCTGTCTTTTCACAGGAGGATAAATTTAAAAGCCCCCACACTATTCCATGATAAGATTACTTGGATGTCGTTATTTACCGACACATCAAAATGGTCAGAGCTCGCCGATAAATATGCCGTTAGAGAATACATTAAGAACACTATTGGTGCTCAATACTTGACAAAGCTATATGGCGTGTATAACAGCCCTGATGACATAGATTTTGAGGCATTGCCTAATCAGTTTGTTTTGAAAACTAATAATGGGTGCACGTCAAATATCATTGTTAGAGATAAATCAAAGCTCGACATTGAAGATGCAAAATCTAGATTGAGCTATTGGATGAAAATGCCTTATGGTGAACTGTCAGGACAACCCCACTATATAAAGATATCTCCTAAATGCATCATTGCCGAAGAATTACTGGTTCAGCCCGAGTGTCCTCATGATGGCTTAATTGACTATAAATTTAATTGCTTCAACGGGAAACCTGTATCGGTTGCTGCTTTCTCCGACAGGAAAGATGGCACTCACCTGATTAGCAGGATGCTATATGACATAGACTGGAACGCTCACCCTGAATGGTATGATAAAACCAAACCTGTTGTCTTTAAGGAAGTCCCAAAACCGGTTTGCTATGACGAGATGACACAAATAGCTTCAAGCCTGTCACAAGGGTTTCCCTATGTCAGGGTTGACTTGTACGCTATTAATGGAAAACCCATTTTTGGAGAGTTGACATTTACTCCTGGCTATGATGCTTTCTATTCTTTAGAATATCAAAAAATGCTTGGTGACATGATTGAATTGCCCACTGGCAAATAAAATAATAAATGCTAAAACTACTTTTTGCAACAACAAAGATAATCGTTATTTAGCTAATTACTTTTTTATTGATTTGTAGTGTTTTTTTATTCTAGTAAATGATTTAGATTTAAAGCATTATCTCAAGTAAAATTTTTATGAAGATTTGGTTTGATTTGACTAATTCGCCACATGTTCAGTTCTTTCGCCAAATGATTGGAGAGCTTCAAGATGAAGGACATGAGGTTGTAATTACAAGCCGTAACGCCGCTAACACTACTGAACTTCTTGACCTCTATGGTATGGACTACACTATTGTGGGTAAGTCTTATGGTAAGAAGTTGCGTAATAAAATTCTGGGAAACATTGTTAGGGTGAGAGACCTGGTTAAATTTGTCAAGAGACACAACATTGATGCAGCAATCTCTCAGAGCTCTTTCACAAGCGCTATTGCAGGACGACTAGCTGGAGTGCCCACTATCTACACTAATGATAACGAGCATGCTATGGGCAACAAAATCAGCTTCGTATGCGCTCACAAGGTTTTTGTGCCTGAGTTCATTCCTGTTAAGAGTGTTACTAATCTGCTGGTAAGTCCCAAAAAGGTTAGACAATATCCAGGAGTGAAAGAAGGGATATACCTCTGGGGAAAATATAGCGATTTTAAGCCTCAAGAACATTCAACCAAGAGGATCTATTACCGCCCAGAACCTTATTTCGCACAATATTATAAGGGAAAGACTAATGTCCTTGACGATGCTCTGATTGAGCTTAAGCAAGATTATGAGATCATAATACTTCCACGTGACGACAACCAGCGCCAGCATTTTGCTAACGAGAAATTCAATGGCATAAAGGTGTGCCAGCGCCCAATGACGTTTGATGAAATCGCCGCCGATTGCTCTTTATTTATAGGTGCTGGTGGCACCATGACCCGCGAGATGGCTGTGATAGGAGTGCCCACAGTGTCGATTTATCAGGACGCATTGCTCGATGTTGACCGCTTTCTGATTTCTGAGGGCCTGATGTTGCACAATCCCAACCTCAATGCCTCACAAATCAGAGAAATAATTAGAAATGCACAAGCTAAGCCTGCTGATATTTCTCTATTGAACAAAGGCAAGGAAGCTTATAATCTGATTAAGTCTTGTTTACTGAACCTAACAAAATAATTATTAAAATCTAGATTTTTTAAATTATGATTAAAGTTGTAATAATTGGCCTGGGAAAAATGGGCATGAGCCATTGTTCTATACTCGGTGCTCATCCCGATGTTGAGGTGGTTGCCATGTGCGACACCGATTCTCTCCTTCAAAGCGCTTTTAAGAAGTTGACATCAATCAAGTGTTATATTGACTATAAAAAGATGATTGAGGACGAAAAGCCCGATGCCGTTTATGTGGTAACACCCACTAAGCTGCATTACGAGATGGTGATGTTTGCTCTCGAGCATGGTTGCCACGTCTTCTGCGAGAAGCCTTTTAGTCTCAATTATGAAGAAGGGAAGACCATGGTTGCAGCAGCTAATGCTCGAAATCTTGTTAATCAAGTTGGTTACTGCAATCGTTATGTGGGCACATTCAATGAGATGCGCCGTTTACTCAAGGCTGGTGTCATTGGCACACCATTCCATTTCATGGGTGAGAACTATGGGCCTGTTGTGCTCAAGCGAAAAGGAGGGACATGGCGCTCATCCAAGAGTAATGGTGGAGGCTGCCTGTTCGACTATGCCGCCCACATCCTGGACTTGATAAATTATGTCTTTGACGATGTGGCTGTTGATGCCAAAGGCACATTCATGCCTTCTATATTCTCAACCGATGTTGATGATGCTGTATATTCCACTCTTATCATGAAAAGTGGGTTACACGGACAGCTGGCAGTGAACTGGAGCGACGACACCCACCGCAAGGCTACTACATCATTAAAAATAGAAGGCGATGGAGGAAAGCTCGAGGCCGATACCACAACACTGAAGATTTATGTCAAGAAAGATCTTCCTGAGCACAATCTTGTCAAGGGCTGGAACGTAAAGTATATTACCGACCTAACGCCACAGGTGTTCTTTAACCTTAGAGGTGAAGAATTCTCGCTCGAAAACGACAATTTCATTCAATGCATCAAGGACTCAAGTGTAGAGAACCGCAACACATTTGAGTCGGCTCTAAATACTGATTACATCATTCACAAGTTGATGGATGATGCTGAGCAACAATAACCTTAACTTATACACAAACAAAAGAAGACGACAATGGATAAAGTAATATTAGGTGACAACCAGTTTTTTGCTGTAAATCATTTAAGTGACGAGCGCAGCCGCCAGCAAGCTGTGCGTTTCAAGGAGGACAAAGCAATTATCAACGTCCTCGACACGGCAATGGAGTGCGGGGTAAACACTTTCATGTGCACCACCCACGACCGCATTGCCAATATCTGTGAGCACATGCGTCAAAATCCTGAGAAATATGCCAACTTCAAGTTTTATCCTTGCATGCCCTATGCTCATAAGTATGCCAACGCCGTGACCGAGTTGGGAATTTTGGGAACGCTCAAAGCCTATTTGCCTGGTAATCTGCTGTCGGTAGTGTCGAAGTCGGGCATTGCCTATGCCCGCAAAGATTTCCCAGCATTGATGGAGTTGCTTGTTGATGCCGAGATGAAGATGTTCCGAGGGTTAAATACACCAGTTATTTTCTTGCAGAATGTGATGACCGACTTGCTCTATGGGTTGGGCATGAAAGAAATCCTGGTGCATTTTGCTGAGTACATTCGCAAGAAATATAATGCAGAGCCAGGCTTCATCACAATGAACATGCCGCAGATGGTTGACTTTTGCGAAGAAAATGGCATAGAGAATCCTGTTATCTGCTCTTCTATAAATAAGATTGGATTTCGCATGAGCGGCTCTATTGAGCGATATGAAGAGTACCTGCGCAGCGACAAGAAGTTCAGGCCCATCGCTATGCAGTGCTTGGCCGCTGGTGCCCTTAAGCCCGAGGAGGCGTTTGAGTATGTTGGGCAATTCAAGAAGATTGAGTCGGTGCTTTTTGGAGCATCGTCGCGTGCCCACATCCAGCAAAACTACAATCTCATAAACACCTTGCTATAACTGCCACAATGTGTGCAACCCACAATAGTGGTTGCCTCATGATGAGTTAGAGTTAAGGTATCAGTTAGTGTGCCAATATTAACCACCGCACCCATTTGCTTGAAAGCAAATGGGTGCGGTGGTTTTGTATCGTGCCTAGTGATTATTGCTCCTTTAGGATGATGCGGGGTTTGTTCATTACGCAAACGGCATTGTCGGGAATGTCGTCAACCACAATGCACCCAGCTCCAATTTTCACGTTGTTGCCTATTTTAACGGGACCTATTATCTTAGCTCCAGCACCAATAAACACATTATTTCCTATTTGCGGCGCTCCAAGTTCCTTGCCACCACCAATGATGTTTGAGCCTATAGTAACGTGGTGCATGATAGTGCAACCAGTTCCTATTTTAGAAAAGCAAGCAAAAAAGCATCCTGTTATTTCATGAGGAAAGACTATGTCGCCCTCTATTTCACATTCCTTTGGAATATAAGCATTATGGGCCTTTAGGTGGATTTTATAGAATGGTAGGAAAAGGAATGAAAGCTTCCTTAGTTTCCAAGCGACATTAAAGTCGCCATATATCCCTAAAGTGAGGAGGTATTTCAAATATTTCATCATTTTATCTAAGATTGTGTATTGACAATAACTTATTGAAGAGAATTATCACCGAGCTGTTACAGTTCTTAAAGAATTAACTAAATGGTTGACTTTTTTTTCATTAAAAGTTTGTTCATTATGCTTGCCTTTAGCTCGCTGGGCGTGAAAATGGCGAGAACAACAAATGAAAGAATTATATAAATAGCATCCATTAAATGGCTGTCATTCAAATAGAACGGCAATGCACTCACCATTATCAAGCATAGTGGTATTAACGCCCTGGGTTGAAGTTTAAGGGTAAAATAACGCCGAGTGTCAACCCATCTGTAAATGATTAGTGTGAGATAGGAAATGATTGAGGTGAGAATGACACCATAAATGTGCAGAATGGGAGTCAATATAAAGTTTAATATGATGTTTACAGCAGTGGTGAGAATGATTGATGGTATTGCACGCTTGGTGTCTTTAGCACATTGATAGGGCAACTCAAAATAAACAGTGATGGCAAAAAGAATTGTGCTCAGATTTATTAAATACACATACTCAAGACTCTCTTGATAGTTGGCTCCCACAATCCATCCGTAACAGATTTTTAATGAGAACGTGAATGCTATCAGTGTGAAACATAATATATATAGATAATAATTGAAAACCTTTGAGAAGAAATCATCCCGGTCGGGACTATGGTATTGCTGAATGGCGTTTTCTTGCCAGGTCTGGAAAAAGATATTAGATAATGTGTGGATCAACCCGCCAAATCTAATTGCCACAGCATAGATGCCTGTCATCTCTAGCCCAAGAAAATGCTTGATAAAAAAACGGTCGCTGGTTGTGGTGAGCAGCCAGCACAAGGCTACAGGTATCAAGGGTAGGCAGAATTTTAGTATCTGTCTTGAGACGTCTTTCATGTCAATCTTGAAGTTAAAGAATTGACTGAAGGTCTTCATTTTACACTCGACAACAATTATTGATATAACTCGCGATAATATGTTGGCAAGAAAAATGCCCATTATGCCCATCTTCATCCATGCGACAAAAATGATACTGAACAAGCATATTCCAAACGACGCTATAAGCCCTATTGCGATGAAGGCCTTGTTGTTGCCCAAGCCTCTTGTCACTTGCGCCAAGAGTTCATAGATAGCCATCACCACCAATAAGGCTATAGTGCTCCACAAATAATCAATTTCAACAAATAGCGATACACCAAGGGCAATAGCTATGGTTGCGATTATTGTGGTGCCTAGTGTGCGATAGACAAAAGTGATAATGCGGGAGCGATCAGTGCTGTCTTGAGTGTCTAGCAGAAAGCGGAATGCCCCGTCGCGCAGTTGCAGAGTCACAATAGGGAACATGAGCAAACACACTTGAAAGCACAAGTCGAAGTAGCCATAATCGCCAGGATTTTCCACGAAATAGGTATATAGCGGAATCATCAAGAAAGTGATGAGCTTCGAGCCTAGATTGCCTATTGCGTATATTCCAAAGTCCTTAATGAACTTTTTCTTGCGACTTTGTTGATTAACTTCTTCCATTTGTATTTCTTAGAAATTGGGTGCAAAGTTACTCGTTTTTTGCATATTTCAGAAAAAAAACAATATTTTATTGCGTCTTTTTGGGCAAGAATAATTAATTTTGCATATACATAGAATTTATTTTAGACTAATGAAAGTATCGGTGCTGGTGCCAGTCTATGGCGTTGAGAGTTATATAGCAAAATGCGCGACCACTCTCATGGAGCAGACTTACAAGGATGTGGAATACATCTTTGTAGATGACTGCACGCCCGACGCCTCTGTTGAACGCCTGCGCGAAGTAGTGGCGCACTATCCTGAGCGGCAGCCACAGGTGCGCATTATCAGCCATGAGCGCAACATGGGTTCGGGAGCGGTGCGGCAAACCGCTCTAGACGCTGCCACTGGTGAGGCGGTGATTTTTGTCGATAGCGACGACTATGTTGACCCTCACATGATAGAGTGCCTGGTTGAGCAGATGCAGCGGAGCGGGGCGTCGCTCGTTGATGGCGGCTACGCCACTGTCACCCGTGGCGAAGTGGCGGGAGTGCACTTGCCGTTGAGAGTGAGCGACAAAGGCTATCTCAAGATTATCCTTTGCCAAAATGTTGACTCCAACCGCATCTGGGGGCGACTGATAAAGAAATCGCTGTTCACCGATAACGACATCCGCTTTGTCGAGGGTATTGACTATGGCGAGGACTTCTCGGTATTGCCACGCCTGCTCATCAGTGCCCGCCGCAGCACGGTCGATAGTTGCGTGTATTTCTACCGCAACGACAACCCTCAGTCCTACACCAACAACATAACCACTCAAAACGCAATGTCATTCTTCAAAGCCCAAGAGTTGATAGGCACTTTCATGACATCGCATGAGCAATGGAAGCAGTACTCGTTTGCCATGCAAACGGGGTGGGTGAATGTGTGGCGGTTTGCACGGCGATTTAATGTGCCGAGGCAGCAGGCCGAAGGGCTTTTCACTCAGCGGTCAACACATGTGGTTGCTCGCTGCCTAGAGTGGATGTTCAGGTGCGGCAAGATGCCTTATAAGCCAGTCAATTTCATATATTTGGCAACGCGCCGCATCTATCTCACTTTTGCCGGACGTTAAATTGGTTTCATTAACGCTTGCCGCTTGTTTATGTTAATTTGAAAAAAGATGCTATAAATATTATTCTTTTTTGGCCTAGAATAACTACTTTTGCATTTTAATTAATAATAAAAACTATGATAATAGGATATACAACTGGGGTTTATGACCTGTTTCATATAGGGCATCTGAACTTGCTCAAGAACGCCAAGGGCATGTGCGACAAGCTCGTGGTGGGGGTGACTGTTGACGAACTGGTTGCCTATAAAGGCAAGAAGGCGATGATACCCTTTGAAGACCGCATAGAGATTGTAAGGAGCATAAAGTATGTTGACGCCGCTGTGCCGCAGTATGACATGGACAAGCTCACTGCTTGCAAGAAACTCAAGGCCAACATCCTTTTTGTTGGTGACGACTGGTATGCTACCGAGAAGTGGCAGGACTATGAGCGGCAATTCAAGGAAGCTGGCATCAAGATTGTTTATTTCCCTTACACCCAGGGAGTTTCTTCCACACAAATCACAAAGGCCCTCAATGCTGTGCGTGGCCACAACCTAGAAGATGTCAAATAAGGTGAAACGTGGAACGAGTTCTCAACATTTTCTACTTCTTTCTTCCTACCCCCGTTCTCCGTTCCCCGTTTCACCTATAAACAATAACGATTATGATTGACAAAAAATTCTGCTTAAGTTCTTATATCGCCTATCGCTACATCTGCAAAGACGGCGTTGATTTCTACGACGGTATGCGACACCGCTGCATCAAGCCAGTGGCAGAGCATGATCAAATCAAGGTTGACAGTGCTCCCGACATCGACAAGCGCATTCAGGAGCAGATTGATGAGCTGTATAAGAAATATGACAACATAGGAATACTGCTCTCGGGCGGCATGGACAGCGCAAATCTTGCTACCTACCTGCGACCAGGCAGCCATGCCTACACGTTTACCTGCACCCATAGCGATGTCTTTGACAAGGATGTGGAGCGCGCCAAGAGCTATTGCCACATGCTGGGCTTAAATCATCACCTAGTAAACATTTCCCTCGACGACTACCGGCTTTTCACGCCACTGGTGATGCAGGCAAAATGTGCACCAGTGCACTCCATTGAGCCTCAAATCCTTAAGGCTGCCACTATCGCTAGGCGTGACGGGGTACAGCTAGTGCTCGTGGGCGAGAGTGCCGACCTGATTTTTGGTGGTATGGACAAACTCATCTCGCGCGAGTGGAAATATGATGACTTTGTTAAGCGTTACACCTTTCTTGAGCCAGAAATGGTACTTCAAGATTATGACAAGAGGGTGTATGAACTATACGAGCCTTACCGCATTAACGGCGATGACATCGACTACATGAGGTTTATGGACGACGTGTTTGCCATCGAGAGCTCTAGTTCTTATCTCAATGCCTTTGCTGTGGCAGGAATGCCTTACTATGACCCCTACGCCCGCCTTGTTATGGCCAGTGAGCTTGATATGAGTCGTGTGCGTGGCGGTGAGCCCAAATATCTTGTTCGTGAGCTTTATGCCATGCGATATCCTGGGTTGCCCATTCCCGACAAGATACCTATGCCTCGACCAGTAGATGCCATTTTTAAGGATTGGCAAGGACCCACTCGCCCAGAGTTCAGGACCCACATCCCCATGGCTTCCCTAACTGGCAATCAAAAGTGGCAGCTATGGTGCGCCCAGATGTTCCTCAACATAAATGAGCCATTGCCATGAACCAAGTGGTGGTAGAAGGCGAGTTGCGCCAGCAATGGAGAGAGTGCATTGTAGATGTGCTCAGGTTTTACATAGACTTGTGCAACAAGCATGGTCTGCGTTATTTTATTGCTTATGGCTCAGCCATTGGAGCAATACGCCACATGGGCATCATTCCGTGGGATGATGATATTGATGTGGTGATGCCACGCCCCGACTTTGAGCGGCTCAAGGAGATATGCGCAACCGAAGATTTGGGCAAGTATGAGCTCATAGGGCCTAGCAACTATCCCAACTACTACTTGCCATTTGCCAAGATGTGCAACAAGGAGACAACTTTGCTCGAGAGCGAGGAGTATCATTGCGTGCTGGGAATGTATATCGACATCTTTGTCTATGACGGCATGACCGACAACATGGATATTGCCAGGCAATATCTCAAGAATTATTGCAAGTACTGGCATCGATTCACTAAAGCATCCTCTTATTATCCATGGCAAAAGATTAAAGCAATGCTTAAGCGGGGGGAGGTTAAGGACTTGATACATTATTGGTTGCTGTGCCTTAATCGGGAGTATTTCAGAAAACGCTTCTTAAGGAAACTACACAACATAGTACATGCCTACGATTATGACACTTGTCAAACCATTGTCAAGTATCCTCCCGGATATGGCGAAAGTGAAGTCATTCCCAAGGCGATGATTGAAGAGAGCATAGAGGTGCCGTTTGAGACGTTGCAGGTAGCAATACAGAAGGACTATGATGCCTTGTTGCGACGCTACTTTGGCGACTACATGCAGTTCCCGCCCGAGCAGGAGCAGCACTCTAACCACCTGATTGCCTACGTCAACCTCAATGAGCGAGAGAGCTACCAAGAAGTGATGAATAAAATCAAGACCTCTCGCAAGAAGAACAGATGAAAATAGCAATGATAGACTGCTTAGGTCATCTATAGTGCGTTGAGCCCAGCATGTGTGAATGTGCCGAAGTTAAAAAACAGGTTTTCTTCTCAGTTTCTTGCGTAGGAAGTCCCAGCACTCGGCGAAGATTTTCACCCTCGCCAGTCTCATCACGGCGATGTAGAGGGCAGCGCCCAGCAGCGCTTTGACGACGAGCAGTAGCACATCACTCTCTATCCACATCGTAGCGAAATGGGTGATAGCTAGCACCGCCACAGTAATCACCAGGAACGGCACGATATCGAGCAATGCCTCCATCCATTTCAGGCCAATGAGGGACTTGGCAACCACTTGCCATGCCGCGAGCCACACAATCATGAATGTTGAATAGAGCGCAACAACCGCCAGGATTGACTGCGAGAACAGATAGTAGCACAGCAAGATAAGGCCTATCTGAATCACTATCTGACCCACGTTACACCACAGGTACAAGTCGCTGCGCTTGCAGCCTATGGCCAGCTGCTGATACACAGTGTGCAACGGCATGAAAGCACCTGCTATGCACAGCACTTGCAGCAGCGGAATGCAGTCGAGCCACTTGTCGCCAAGCACTACTACGACAAACTCCCTTGCCACCAATGCCAGTCCCAGCATCACCGGGAAGGCAATAAATGCCGTGAAACGCAGCATCTTACGGAAAACCCTCTTCTGCCGCTCCTTGTCGCCCGCAACATTAACGAGCACCGGTTGCACAACTTGCCCCATCGTGCCGCTCACAAAGGAGTGGGCCTGAGTGTTCCATTTGTTGGCCTGCGTGAAGTTACCCACCTGAGCGATAGGGAAAAAACGCCCAAAGATGAAGGTGAGCACTTGTCCGCTCAGGGTGTTGATGATATTGGTGAAGAGGATATTTACAGCAAAACCCATCATGCGCTTTACTGGACCAAAGTTGATGCGCCACGACGGGTGCCACTTCACAAAATAATATCGACCCATGTTAAGCACAGTGATATACATGACCTGCTGCCAAGCCAGGCTCCAGTAAGCATATCCGTTGAAGGCCAGCACGATACCAGTGCAGCCCGAGCACATCAGGGCAATGAAGTTGATGATAGCGATCTCACGGTTCATCATGTTCTTTAATAAGTAACCGCCATGAGCAATGCCCAGTGAAGAGATCAGAAAGGAAAGGAACACAAACCTCGACACCCTCACCAGCACTGGCTGGCGAAAGAAGCTGGCAATCAATGGTGCACACAACCACAGCACACCATAGAGAACAACGCTAGCCAGCACGTTGAACCAGAACACCGAGTTGTAGTCCTCGGCACGAGGCTCCTTGAGGTTGATGAGCGCCTGCGTGAAGCCGCTGCTCTGCAGGTTGCCAGCCAGCAGCGCGAAGATGGTGAGTACCCCCACTATGCCATAGTCGCCAGGCGAGAGCAGCCGGGCCAGCACCACGCCAAAGAGCAAGTTGAGCACCTGCAGCGTGCCGTTGTTGAGCAGGCTCCAGAACAGGCTCTGCTCGGTGCGTTCCTTGAGTGGTTGCTGGTTGTTTTCGTTCATCGTCGTTACAAATAATGTGGCAAAATTAGTGCAAGCCGAGAGAAATACAAAATGAAAAGCAAAAGATTTTCATTTTTATTTTGATAAAATGCTCACGCTCGCAAGGCTTTGAGCAAGCTCAGCTTTGTCTCGCTCAATCGCATTTTTCCTAGGCGCAGCCTAATTTATCAAAAATTAGTGCAAGCCGAGAGCAGAACAAAATAAAAAACGAAGTTTTTATATTTTTTATGCCGAGGCGACGCCTAATTTATACAAAATTAGTGCAAGCCGAGAGAAAAATGAAACATCGGGGTCAGACCCCATTGTTTCACTGCTGTCTTGAAAGGAAACATCGGGGGCTGACCCCTATGTTCCATCCTGCTTATGCAATCGGTAAACCAGCCCTATAAAGATTTTTTATATATTTTGTTGTTGCGGGAAAAGACATAATTTTGTTACTTTGCAAAAAAAATAAGGTAATAGTTAAAAAATGTTTTAAGGTAATAATATGGATATTCTAAAATTCAAGCAGAAAAGCATTCTTCAAAAGTTTCGTTCATCCTATCAACCCAAGCTTCCTGCAGCTTTGCAGGGACCAGTAAAGGTGGTTGTAGGAAAACCAACACAGTCGGCAGGTAACCAGGAGGACATCAAAAAGTTGTTCCCTAACACTTACGGCCTGCCAGAGCTCACTTTTGTCCGCGACGAGCAAGCAACCACTATTCACAGCAATGAGCCTTGCAATGTGGGTGTAATTCTCTCGGGCGGTCAGGCTCCTGGCGGTCACAACGTGATATGCGGCATCTTCGACGGCATCAAGGCCCTGAACGAGAACAGCCGCCTCTATGGTTTCTTGATGGGACCCGAGGGTCTCATCGATCACGATTACAAAGAGCTGACCAAAGAAATCATCGATGAATACCGCAACTGCGGCGGTTTCGACATGATAGGCTCAGGCCGTACAAAGCTTGAGAAACCCGAGCAGTTTGAGAAAGGCTTGGAGATTATCAACAAACTTGACATCAAGGCTATCGTAATAATTGGAGGTGACGACAGCAACACCAATGCTGCCGTTCTTGCCGAGTATTACAAGAACAAGAACGTGCCCGTGCAGGTGATAGGTGTGCCCAAGACCATCGATGGTGACCTCAAGAACGACAAGGTGGAGATCTCCTTTGGCTTTGACACCGCCACCAAGCTCTATAGCGAGCTAATTGGTAACGTGGAGCGCGACTGCAACAGTGCCAAGAAGTACTGGCACTTCATCAAGCTCATGGGGCGCTCGGCATCGCACATCGCTCTGGAGTGTGCCTTGCAGACTCAGCCCAACTACTGCGTCATTGGCGAGGAGGTGGCCGCTAAGGGCATGTATCTCGACGACGTGGTTAACGACATCGCTCGCGTGGTGGCAGCGCGTGCCGCCAAGGGCAAGAACTTCGGTATCGTGCTCATTCCCGAGGGACTGGTAGAGTTTATGCCCGCCATGCGCAAGCTCATCGACGAGCTCAACGACATCCTGGCTGCCAACCCCGACTTCTCGAAGCTGCATCTCGACGAGCAGCGCGAGTTTGTGCTCTCGAAGTTAAGCCCCGAAAACAAGCAGCGCTTCGAGACCCTGCCACCCACCGTGGCACGCCAGCTCACCCTCGACCGCGACCCTCACGGCAACGTGCAGCTCTCGCTCATCGAGACCGAGAAGATGCTCAGCGAGATGGTGGCCAAGAAACTCCAGAAGATGAAAGACGAAGGCCGCTTTGTGGGCAAGTTCAAGACTCAGCACCACTTCTTTGGGTACGAAGGCCGCTGCGCCGACCCGTCGAACTTCGACGCCGACTACTGCTACGCTCTGGGATATAACGCCACTATGCTCATCAAAGCTGGCGCCACAGGCTACATGTCGGCCATTCGCCATCTTGCCAAGCCCGCCACCGAGTGGGAGGCCGGCGGCATCCCCATCACCATGATGATGAACATGGAGCACCGCAACGGCAAGCAGAAGCCTGTAATCAAGAAGGCACTCGTTGACCTCAAGGGCAAGCCTTTCAAGGTGTTTGCCAACAGCCGCGAGCTCTGGGCCAAGGAGACCTGCTACATCTATCCAGGTCCCATCCAGTACTTTGGCTCACCCGAGATGTGCGACCAGACATCTTGCACTCTCTACTACGAGCAGGGCGGAAAGTAAAACACGCCTAGTGGAGCTGTAACGACAAGGCGTGCCTTGTCGGGGCCACTTCAATATTATCTAAAGGCGTGTATCATTCAAACCTTTTTTACAGCTTGCAAATCCCTGGTGCCATCAGCACTGGGGATTTTTTTGCGGCTGCACAATAAGCGGTCACCAAAAGTGACACAGCTTTAAAAAACTCGTCACGTGGGTGACAGTTGCGTTTTTCTAAGTGCGTGAATCTTCATTTTTTCTTCTCAATCTCACCATATTTAAATAAAATAATGTAACTTTGCACTCATATTTATGAAAACTAACAAACATAAACATTATAAAACTAATAACAATCAGTATGACACAAACTATTAAACAGTATTTAAATGATTCAACAGCGGCTCGATGGACTGCATTAATCTTAATTGCATTAATGATGTTCTTCGGGTATATGTTTGTTGACGTGATGTCTCCTCTGGAGAGCTTGATTGAAGCCGAGAGAAGTTGGTCTCCAAAAGTATTCGGCAACTATGCAGCGAGTGAGTATATTTTAAATGTGTTTGGTTTCCTAATCATTGCAGGTGTAATCCTTGACAAGTGTGGAATTCGGTTCACAGGTACACTTTCAGCTTCGTTAATGGTGATTGGTGCCACTATCAAGTTTATTGGCATTAACGACTGGTTCCAAACTACAGCTTTTGCCAACTGGCTTAACTCTTGGTGGACTTCTATGCCAGCAAGTGCCAAAATGGCTTCGCTAGGTTTCATGATTTTTGGTTGTGGTTGCGAAATGGCAGGTACCACAGTTAGCAAAGCTATCGCTAAATGGTTTAAGGGCAAAGAGATGGCTCTTGCCATGGGACTAGAGATGGCTATCGCCCGAGTTGGTGTGTTTGCCATTTTCTCTATCTCGCCTATTATTGCATCAAAATTTGGTACTGTAGTTGCGCCTTTAGCATTCTGCACTGTTCTTCTATTGATTGGTTTGATAACCTTCATTGTCTTCACATTTATGGACAAGAAGCTCGACACCCAACTTGGTGCTGATGCCACCGATGAAGCCGAGGAAGAATTCAAAATTAGTGACATTGGCAAAATTTTCTCCAGCCGTGTATTCTGGATTGTAGCTTTGCTTTGTGTGCTTTACTACTCGGCAATCTTCCCATTCCAGCGCTATGGTGCCAACATGCTCCAGTGCAACTTAGGCATTGATGCTACTACAGCTTCTAATATTTTCCGTTGGTTCCCAATTGGTGCCGCCGTTATCACTCCATTCTTGGGCAATTTCCTTGACCGCAAGGGAAAAGGCGCAACAATGCTCATGTGGGGTGCTTTGCTGCTCATCTGCTGCCACCTGATTTTCGCATTTATAGTGCCAGCTACAGGAAGTGCGCTCATCGCTTATGTGACTATTGTTGTGCTTGGCATCTCGTTCGCTCTAGTGCCTGCTTCGCTATGGCCTAGTGTTCCTAAAATTATCGACGAGAAAGTACTCGGTAGTGCCTACTGCCTTATCTTCTGGGTTCAGAACATTGGACTTTGCTTAGTGCCAATGCTCATTGGTGTGGTTCTTTCTTCAAGCAACAGCGACAACGCAATTGTGCAGAAAACAAAACTCTTTAATAAGCACTCACAAGAATTGGCCTTGCTGATGGAAACCAATAAAGAAAAAGAATTCAAGAGTATGTGCGATAGCGTGGAAAATGATTTCAAGGCCATTGAAACTGAATACAATAAGCTTGATGACAAGCAGAAGACTAAAGCTATTGAGAACACATACACCCACGCCAAAGAAGCTTACACTATTCTCACCAGCAATAAAGATGCTCTTGCTAGTTCACTGGCAGCAAACACCAAGACCGAAGAACAAGCTGGTTTCTGGGACTTCTTGAGCAAAGAAGAAAAGGCTAAGAGCGATGTTAGTGACACTAAAGATAAAATATCTGAAGAGACTGGCAAAGTGTTTGTTCCTTACGACTTTACAGTTCCTCTGATTGTTTTCGCTTGCTTTGGTATCTTTGCATTATTCTTTGCTATCTATCTTAAGGCAATCGACAAGAAGAACAACTTTGGACTCGAATTGCCTAACATACAGAATAAAGAGACTGAAGAAGCAAAGGAGTAACTCATTATTTCTAACAATCTTTCAGGGCGTGTGCTCACACTGTGGCTGGCACGCCCTGTTTTTTTGGATATGACAAAAGTAGCACAAAAAATCAACAACTCTCCCACCCTGCGCTGGACCGTGCTGGCGCTGGTCTCCGTCACTATGATGATGGGATATATCGTCGCCAAGCAGATGTCGCCATTGCAGCACTTCCTCGAGGGTGACTTGGGGTGGACGAGCAGCGAGTTTGGCATCCTGGCCGGCTCGCGAGGTTTCTTCAACGTGTTCCTGCTCATGCTCTTTGTGGGCGGCATCATCCTCGACAAGACGGGAGTGCGCTTTGCCGGCACGCTCTCGTGCGTGCTCATGCTGGGCGGCACTGCTATCGACTTCTATGCCATAGCCTTCATGGATCCGGCGCAGGTGGTAAACGTCAATCTGCAATGGCTAACCTACACCGACCCCTCCATCAAGCTACAGGTGCTGGTGGCGGCATTGGGGTTTGCCACTTTTGGCATTGGCTATGAGCTGTGCGGCATCACCGTGTCGAAGGTCGTTGTCAAGTGGTTCTCGGGCAAAGAGATGGCCCTGGCCATGGGAATACAAGTGGCACTGGCGCGACTCGGCACCGGCTTGGCACTGGCTGGAGCTCCAGTGCTGGCAAAGAAGTTCACCTTGAGCACGCCCATCCTCGTTGGCCTCTTTGCGGTGGGCGTGGGACTGATTATCTACCTTATCTACTGCTCAATAGACCGCAAGGGCACAGACACGCAACCTGAGGCTGCCGCCACCGACGACGAGAAATTCCACTTCCGCGACATGGGCGCAACCATGAAGAACCCTGGCTTCTGGCTCATCACCATGCTGTGCTTGCTCTACTACTCGGCGCTCTATCCCTTCCTCGACTTCGCCACCAAGCTCATGATATCAAAATATGGCGTGGAGCCAGAATTTGCAGGCCTCATTTCGTCTATTCTGCCTTTCACCTCCATCGTGCTCACGCCACTCTTTGGCGGCATGTACGACAAGATGGGCAAGGGAGCCACAATCATGATTGTGGGCACCGTCATGCTCACCCTGGTGCTGGCAGTCTTTGCACTGCCTTTCAACTCAAGCGTCCTGGCTGTGTGCCTGATGTTCATCCTGGGCATTGCCTTCTCGCTGCTGCCCAGCGTGCTGTGGCCTGCAGTGCCCAAGATTGTACCCATGAAGCAGCTAGGCACTGCCTATTCTATCATCTACTACATCCAGAACATAGGCCTCATGCTCATCCCCATCGTCATTGGCGGTGTGCTTGAGCGAAACACCGTGGGCGACAACATCGACTACACCCAGGCCATGTGGATATTCACCGGAATTGGAGTGGCAGCTATCATTGTCTCGGTAATGATACTGCTCATAGACCGCCGCAAGAACTACGGCCTGCAAAAGGCAAACATCACCAAGCAGCAACAATAATTGCTAGCTACAATTCCTACTAATCGAGTAGGTCGGGAAACGATAGTTTTCTGACCTACTTTCGTTTCCTTTCCTCTCACACCACCGTACGTGCCGTTCGGCATACGGCGGTTTAATTTGTTTTCAAAGAGTGTCTAATCTCATAGTAGTCAAGTACGCTCACTAATCCTCTGCGTAGCAGGATTTCTTTGGAGATGGCTCGGACGACGCAAGTCCTGCGCACCACCCATTCGTAGCGGTTGCCACAATAGGAGGTGACTTTTGCCAGGTCGTTGTCAACGCCGAGTTTACGCAGTCCCCACGCCCGCTTTCGGGGTGTCTTCCATTGCTTCCATATCACTTTGCGCACCATTGTTCGCATATGGGCGTCTATCTCCGCCATCTTGCCTTTCATGTTTGCTATGGCAAAGTAGTTTATCCAGCCTCGGATTGTTTGGTTCAGCTTGGTGATGCGGTTGGTCATGGAGATGCCCCACGAGCGTTTGCAGAGCTTCTTCAGCGTGCGTTTAAACTTTGTCACCGAACTTTCATGTGCTCTTGTAGCCCATGTCTGTGTCTTTGGGTTCTTGTAGAAACCAAATCCGAGGTATTTCAGTTTGCTCGGACGACACACATGCGTCTTCTCGGCGTTGACTTTCAACCCGAGTTTACGCTCTATCCATCGGGTGATGGTGTGCATCACTCGGTTGGCACTCGCACTGCTGCGAACCGCTATCACGCAATCATCAGCATAGCGAACCCAGTTCAGCCCACGTCGCACAAGTTCCTTGTCCAGCTCGTTGAGCATTATATTGCTCAACAATGGCGATAGGTTTCCTCCTTGCGGCGTTCCAACTTCCGTGGCTGAGTATATGCCGTTATCCATTACTCCCGATTTCAAATACTTGCGTATAAGGCTCTCGGTGTCGGGGTCACGGATTACTCTGCCGACATAGCTCATGAGCTTGTCTTGAGGAACGTTGTCGAAGAATTTCTCCAAGTCTATGTCCACTATCCATTCGCAGCCGTCATTGACGTACTCCAACAGTTTCAGCACGGCTTGCTCACAGCTCCGCTGGGGGCGAAAGCCATAGCTGTTCTCTTGGAACTCCGTCTCAAATATCGGCGTTAGAACTTGAACAATGGATTGTTGGATAACTCTATCAACCACACTCGGTATGCCGAGCTTGCGAACGCCTCCGTTGGGTTTGGGTATCTCAACACGCCTTACTGGCTTGGGGCGATACTCGCGCGCAAGGATTGACTGCTTGATACTCAACCAATTCGTGTTCATATAGGCTCGTAGCTCCTCCACCGGCATGCCATCTATGCCTGGCGCACCTTTGTTGGAGATTACTCGCTCCAATGCCTCACGAACATTGCTCTTGGTCAGTATCTGCTCAATTAGTTTCATCTCTTTCGTCTTTCTTAATTTCCGCTTCCCTCGCTTCATGTCCTAACTCTATCTATTCCGCCTCTTTTACGTTTCGGCTCCTATTGTTGTCGGATTTCGCTCGGGAACGTACATTTTCGATTAACGTTACAAATTATTCGGCCCTTCGCCTTGACTTGCTCGAAGTCGGCTACTTCGGCCTCTGCTGACTTCTCGGCATTCGTTGTTACTATCCTTGACAGGACTGCCGAGACCTCACGGGATAAGCCATACATCTTTCATCGTTTACTCGCCAGATTTACGCATCAAGGTTACGGTCACCTTTAGGAACTTCGTTGTCTTGCGCCAACTTGTCCGCTTGATACGCCTTAGTATCTGATTCCTGTTCGTCAAGCCACGATTTCGCTATTGCTTCCTCTCCCACAATCGTCGCCGATTGAAGCTTGCAAGTCGCTTTAGGGTTCGTCGGTGACTACGCCCCGAGTGGACTTTCACCACAGATGTATAACATGCCCGTCGTACTCAAAAAAAGCTCGACATGCTGGTGTCGAGCTTTTTGTTATCTCAGAGGCTTGAAAGGTACCAGTTATACAACGCTGGCACGCCATCTTCTATTTCCATGGTGTGGCGCCAGCCCAGAGAGTGGAGCTTAGAGACGTCGGTGAGCTTGCGCAGCGTGCCGTCGGGCTTGGTGCTGTCCCACTCGATGGCGCCATTATAACCCACTGTTGCCCGCACCAGCTCGGCAAGCTGCCTGATGGTGATTTCCTTGCCGCTGCCTATGTTGATGTGGCAGTTGCGCACCTCGGGACTATTGCCTCGCACGTCATCAAAATTGATGTGTTCAAGACAATACACACTGGCATCGGCCATATCCTCGCTCCACAAGAACTCGCGCACGGGCGCCCCAGTGCCCCACAGCCGCAACCGCTCGCTGTTGATGCCATAGTTCTCAAGCATGGCCACAATATCATCTTGCGACGCCTTGCCATCGATGCCCTCCACCGGGCGGCAGTCCAGGTCGGCACGCACCCCCTGCCAGTTGCCCTCGTTGAGCATCTTGGCCAGGTGCATCTTGCGTATCATCGCCGGCATCACATGGCTCGTCTCAAGGTTGAAGTTGTCGTTGGGGCCATAGAGGTTAGTGGGCATCACAGCTATGTAGTTGGTGCCATATTGCAGGTTAAAGCTCTCACACATCTTCAAGCCCGCAATCTTGGCGATAGCGTAAGGCTCATTAGTATATTCCAACGGCGCTGTGAGCAATGCCGTCTCGGGAATGGGTTGCGGAGCCTCGCGCGGATAGATGCACGTGCTGCCCAAGAAGAGCAGCTTCTTCACGCCATGGCGCCAGCTCTCCCCTATCACGTTCTGCTGTATTGCCAAGTTCTGATAGATGAAATCGGCGCGATACTTAAGGTTTGCCATGATGCCACCCACATGAGCCGCAGCCAGCACCACACACTCGGGTTGCTCCTCGTCAAAGAAGCGGCGCACCGCCACAGCATCCATCAGGTCAAGTTCATCATGAGTGCGCCCCACAAGGTTGGTATAACCTTTACTCTCCAGGCATTTCCAAATCGCCGACCCAACCAGCCCGCGATGCCCAGCAACGTATATCTTAGAATCTCTTTCCATTATTATGTGAGGAGTTAAACAAATCAAAAGCACTAGCCGCGAAAGCGGCTTCACTTAACACTTCACATTTATTACTTAACACTTACAAATGATACACCTTCTTCACATGTTGCATGTCGTGCTCCACCATGAGTTTCACAAGGTCTTCAAAGGAGGTCTTGTGCGGGTTCCAGCCTAATTGGGTCTTTGCCTTGGTGGGATTGCCAAGCAACTGATCGACCTCGGCGGGTCGGAAATATTTCTTATCGACCTCAACTATCACCTTGCCGGTAGCCTTGTCTATGCCTTTCTCGTCAAGGCCCTCGCCTTGCCACTCCAGCTCGATGCCGGCATAGTGGAACGCCAGGGTGCAGAACTCACGCACCGAGTGAAACTCGCCAGTGGCAATGACAAAATCATCTGGCTCGGGCTGCTGCATGATGAGCCACATGCACTCCACATAGTCGCGGGCATAGCCCCAGTCGCGCTTGGCGTTGAGATTGCCCAAGTAGAGCTTGTCCTGCAGGCCGTTGACAATGCGTGCAGCGGCAAACGTGATCTTGCGCGTGACGAAATTCTCGCCACGACGCTCGCTCTCGTGGTTGAAGAGGATGCCATTGGCGGTGTACATGCCGTAGCTCTCGCGGTAGTTCTTCATTATCCAGTAGCTGTAGAGCTTGGCTACAGCGTAGGGGCTGCGAGGATAAAACGGAGTGGTCTCGCTCTGAGGCACTTCCTGAACCTTGCCATAGAGCTCGCTAGTGCTGGCCTGATAAATCTTTGTCACCTTCTCGCGGTGGGTGATGCGCACCGCCTCGAGCAAGCGCAGGGTGCCCACGGCATCGGCCTCGGCAGTGTATTCGGGCACATCAAACGACACCTTCACATGACTCTGGGCAGCTAGGTTGTAAATCTCGTCGGGCTTAATGGTCTCAATAAGGCGGATGAGCGAACTCGAGTCGGTCATGTCGCCATAATGGAGATTGATGAGCCGCTGCTGACGCATGTCGCGCACCCACTCGTCGAGATACAGGTGCTCGATGCGCCCAGTGTTGAAAGAGCTGCTGCGCCTGATGATGCCATGCACCTCATAGCCCTTCTCAAGCAGCAACTCGGCCAAATAGCTACCATCCTGACCCGTAATGCCAGTTATCAACGCCACCTTTTGATTATTCTCGTTCATTTTATCCTTGATTATTATTTCTGAAAACTCATTAGTTACATCGCCCACACTACAATGATGCGCGCTCTATTTTTATTATATGTGTGCAAATTTACTAATATTTTTTTTTCTGACAAAATCGTGAACAGTTTGTAGGGACGATGTAGTGACAAGGCGTGCCTTATCTGCGAAGTGTTAAGTCTGAAGTGTTAAGTGTTAAGTAGGGACAAGGCGTGCCTTATCTGCGAAGTGTTAAGTCTGAAGTGTTAAGTGTTAAGTAGGGACAAGGCGTGCCTCGTCCGCCCTGAGTGCGACATCTACTACTGCCTCGTCAGCTCGTCAGCTTGTCCGCTATGAGCTATCTCTCCTTAGGCAGTTTCTCCAGCAATGATGGATGAATCGAGGTGGTGGCAACAGCCACCAGGCCTTTAATGCTCACCACCACGCGGCTGTCGCCTTTCACACGTTGCAGCACGCCCTCGGCACCCTCAAATGGGCCACCTAGGATGCGCACCCTGTCGCCACGGGTGAACTGCCCTGGCTTGGGGGTGATATACACTAGTTGCTCCTCGTAGGTGCCCGCCACAGCAATAAAGTTCTTCATCTCCCGCTCGGGCACCACCACCGGCTTCTTAGTGGCGGGGTTCATGATGTAGCGTATGGGAAGCCTGGTGTTGGCCTTATACTCCTTCATCACCGATGGCTCTATGTGGAAGAAGATGAGGTTGTGGATGGTGGGCACGAGCTTCTTCACGCGCCGCCCACGCCTGATGCTCATCACATATTTCATTGGTATAAAGCTCTCTATACCACGCAAGTCGAGGTCGTCTTTCACCTTCATCTCGCGATTAAATGTTACTCTTATAGCATACCACACCTTTGCCTCAGGTTCTTCTTCGGGGCGCTTGCTTGGTTCTTTTATAATTGTTGGTTGCTCCATGTGACTATCTTATTTTCTGCAAAAATAGAGTTAGATTTTCGATTGGCAAAATTTTCTAGCAAAAATAACTTGCACGCCTAAAGTATTTTCACGAAATTTGCACATCACATTTAATCATCATCATAAATCATGTAGCACTATGGATTACAAGAAAGCATTTGAGACAATGGTAAGCGAAACAGCTAAATATCTTGCCGACAATGGCCTCAAGACCATGATACTAGGACTATCGGGAGGACTCGATTCCACCGTGACGGCGGCAATCTGCCACGAGGTGGTGAACCGCTATCCCGAGCACGGATTCAAGTTCATTGGCGTGAGTCTGCCGTGCTCGTCTAACTCCGTCGAGGAAAACGACTCGGCAAGCATGGCCATGAAGGCCTTCTGCAACGAGTGCTGGGTCGAGAACTTGCAGGCTCAATACCTGCTCGTGAAAGCCACTTGCGAGCAGCGCTACCCTTCCACACCCATCTCGCAAGGAAACATCAAGGCCCGCCTGCGCATGATTTACCTCTACAACCTCGCCTCGGTGACGGGAGGACTGGTCATGGACACCGACAACCTCACTGAGCACAACCTGGGTTTCTGGACCATTCATGGAGATGTTGCCGACTACAACCCCATTGGCGGACTGTGGAAGCATGAGGTGTATGAGCTGTGCAAATATATCTTCACCGAGTGTTACCCTAAAGAGAATGACTCGCGGCACCAAGCACTGCGTGCCGCCTACGACATCATGCCCACCGACGGCAACGGCGTGGCAGCTGGCGGCGACATGGCACAGATAGCACCAGGGCACACCTACGAGGACGTGGATGACATCCTCAACACCTACTTGCTGCATGGCGACGACGAGCAGCACATGAAGCGCCTCGTCGATGCCTACAGCGCCGAGACCGTGGAGCGAGTGCTCTCACGCCACCGCCGCTCGGCATTCAAGCGCAAGCGCATGCCACTAGTCATCGAGAGATCACTCTACGACAGCTGATCTAGGTGGAACGGAAAATGTGAAATGTGGATCGGGGAACGTCCTCAAGTGAACAGTTCAAGAGGTTGCTGTAACAGTAATCTCATCACTGTCTTCCATAAACGATAAACCATAAACGATAAACAAACAAAACTATTCCTTACTCGTCATAGACATAGTCAAGGAAGTCGTGCAGGGGCTTGAGGACTTTGAAATCGTCGTTAACACGCTGCACCCAGTCGTCGCACGCGAAGTAGTCCTCATCAACGTGCTTCATCAATATATACTCCTTGCGCTTTAAATACTGGCCCAGCGGATGGTCTTTGGGGTATTCCTTAGGCACATTTTTCAGCGTCTCGCCATCAAAGTGGAAGCCCGAGGCCTGGAGTCGCTGGTCGGTTATCAGCTTGGTAAACTCCTCGGGCTCGGCGTCGATGAGGCGCCGCAGGGCATCGAGCTTGTCCTTGGCTGGCCACCACACGCCGCCACACAACATCAGGCGGCCAGGCTCAAAATGAATGTAGTAGCCACTCGACACGCAGTGGCGGCCGCCACGACCTATCACTGCGCTGAAGTACTGCTTATAGGGACGCTTGTCGGGCGAGAAACGGATGTCGCGGTAGATGCGATACACCGCCTGCTTCACGTCAAGCCCCCGAGCTTTCTCGTCCCACCCAGCCATGAGCGAGATTAGGCGCTCTATATCACCTTCCCAGGCCTTGCGCAAGGGGTCATATAAGTGTTCCTTGTGCTCCTTGAACCATGCACGCTCGTTATGCGCGGCAAGCGTTCTCAAGAATGTCATTACGTCTTTAATGTTAGATTGCGATTTCATTATTGTTAGCCATATTTTATTATGTGCGCAAAATTAATTAATTATTTTTAAGCCCACAAGAGTTCCTCACCCATTGGTCGGCCAAAAAAGAGTTTTCCTCTATTCAAGTGTAAGGATTAGTATATATGTGCGGTGTGCTATTTTCTCTTTTTTTCAGCATTAATTATAATTGTTGAAAAATGAACCAAGAAAACTTTTGGAGTTTTAAAAGTTTTTTACGTACTTTGCACTGTCATTTCAACGTACACACTTATAAAGCAACTATAATTTCCTGTTCCACATGGAATTAAGAGAGAAAATTTTAAGGACATCAATGGACTTGATGATGCGCATCGGTCCACAGTCGGTGACAATGGACATGGTTGCGCGTGATTGCGGGATCTCGAAGCGCACGCTCTATGAGACATTCCCTAACAAGCACAACCTCATCAGTGACGTAATAAGCTATAGCCAAAAGCTTTACAACGACAAGTTTACGCAAATTTTTGAACAGTCGTCTAATAGCTTTGAGGCTCTTATGCAGGTATATACTGTAGCACGTGAATTTATCCAAAAGACTTCACCAGTGTTTCTTTCGGACATCAAACGCCTTTATCCTGAGGTGCATGAAGAGCACAAAGCCCAAGAGGTGAATCACATGCTCTCACTCGCTAAGGTTATACACAAAGCTAAGGAAGAGGGTCTAGCTTTGCCTGGTGTAAAGTGCAAAATTGCTGCATTCCTATTCAACAGCAACATGAAGAACCTGCATCACATGCAAGACTTCCCTTTCCCTGAATACACTGCAACTGAAATCTTCGACGGCGCATTTTTGAACTTCATGCGCGGCATGGCCACAACACGAGGTCAAGAGATAATCGAAGACTATGTGCAAAAACACCTAATTAATAAGGAAAATTAAATAATATAATATATGTATCGAAATAAAATTATTAAAATCGCACTAATGGCTGTTGCACTTATTGCTACATCAACAGCCAGTGATGCCGAGACGCTAAATGTTACTCTCGACGAATGCATCCGCATCGCTCTCAGCGACAACCCATCAATAATTGTCGCCGACATGGAAATTGAACGTGTGGATTACTCTAAGAAAGAAGTTCTGGGACAGCTGTTTCCACAAGTGAATTTCACTGCCAATTACTCCCGAACCCTTGCAAAGCAAACAATGGTTATGATGGATCAAGAGTTCAAAGTGGGTACCGACAACCAACACAGCGTGGGATTCCAAGGCTCATTGCCAATCATTGTTCCTGCATTATGGAAGTCGATAAAACTGAGCGACAACCAAATCCTGCAGAACATCGAGAAAGCACGCTCATCGAGACTCTCTCTCGTCAATCAGGTTAAAAACGCCTACTACGCATTGCTACTAGCACGCGATAGCAAGCGCGTTATTGAGGCCAACCACGAAACTGCTCTCCTCACTGCAGGCATTTTTGAGAAACAATTTGAGATTGGTGTCGCAAGTGAATATGACATGACACGAGCTCGCGTGGCAGCTACTACTCTCGAGCCTTCAATTCTCGAAGCACAGAACTCAATAGATGCCCTGAAGTTACAACTCAAGGTGCTCATGGGTATGGATGTGAACGTAAACATTGAGCCCAATGAGACTCTCGACGATTTCAAACCAATGCTCTATGAGTACACTATGAGCGTCGATACATCTCTTGTCAACAACACCAACGTGCGCCAACTTGACCTTCAGACCGATTATCTCAAACAGGCGCTTAAGGTGCAGAAGATGTCGTGGTTCCCTACTCTCTCGGGCACAATCAACTATATGTGGAACTCCATGAGCAACGGCAGCCCATTTAAGAACTTCAACTGGAATCCATATTCACAGGCAGGACTGGCACTCTCATGGAACCTGTTCTCAGGAGGACAACGCTACTTCAAGCAGAAGCAAGCCGAAATTGCAGTGCGTGAGATGAAGTGGCAACGTGAAAATCTCACCCGCTCACTCAGCTCTCAAGTTGAAACTCAGATCAACAATATCAAGAGCGACCTCAAGCAGATTGAGAGCAACGCTGCCAGTGTGGCACTTGCCGAAAAGGGAGACCGCATCATGCAAGAGAGTTTCAAATTGGGCGTAGGCACCTTCCTACAGATTCAAGACAGCCAGAACGCGCTTCTTGGAGCACGTCTATCTTATTATCAAGCAATCTACAATCTGCTAGTGTCACAAAGCAACCTTGAGCTGGTCTTGGGTAATGCGCCACTGGCAAAATATGGAGTAAGCAACGAAACTAACAAAACAAAAAAATAAAATGAAAACTTACAAATCATTCACAGCATTAGTGTTAATTGCAGCACTGCTCTCCTCTTGCTCTGGCAAGAAGGACAAAAAAGGTCCAAATGTCGATGAGACTCCATTGGTAGAATTGCAGAGCGTTCATACCGAGGATGTTGACGAGACCAGCGAATACACCGCTACCGTTGAGGCATTCAAGACCAACAACATCTCGTCTTCGACAGGAAACCGCATCAAGCGAATTCTCGTTGACGTGGGCAGCAATGTGAGAGCCGGACAGGCAGTAGTAATCCTCGACAATGTGTCGGCAGTTAACCAAGAGAGTGCCATAGCAGGACAAAGGGCCGGTGTAGAGAACCAGGCCGCTGCACTTGCTAGCCAAGAGGCTGCACTCAAGAGCGAGGAAATCAACCTCGCAAGACAGAAGAAAGACCTCGATCGCGCCAAGGAGTTGGTAAAAATTGGTGGAGGAACTCAGCAGGCTGTTGACCAGCTACAAGCTGCCTACGACGCAGCTCAAGAGTCACTGAAAGCTCGCAAGCGTGCTCTCGACGCAAGCAAAGTATCTCTCGAAGCCAGTCGCACCTCACTCGGTGCTAGCCAGCGCTCAATGCAGACCGTGCAGGAAAACACCGTTCTCACTAGTCCTATCAGCGGCGTGGTAAGTGCTCGCAACTACGACGCTGGCGATCTGCCAATGGGTCCTATCCTCACCGTTCAGCAGATGAATCCACTTAAGGTCATCGTTAACGTCAACGAGGAAGAATTCTCAAAAATCAAAAATGGCATGCCAGTTACAGTGACTCTCGATGCTGTGCCCGATGAGACATTCAATGGTTCAGTTTATCTCATTCACCCTGAGATCAACCAGCAGACACGCACTTTCCAGGTTGAGGTTACCATCAACAACGGCGCTGGCAAGGTGAGTGCTGGTATGTTTGCACGCGTCAAATTCAACTATGGAACTGAGAAGCACATCGTAGTTCCCGACAAGGCCATCGTGAAGATGCAAGGCTCAGGCAAGAGGTTTGTATATGTATATAAAGAAAACGGCACTGTGGCCTACACCGAGGTTGAGCTCGGCATGCGCCTCAGCGACCGCTACGAAATATTAAGTGGTCTTAACGACGGCGACCGCGTAGTAGTAGCAGGACAATCTAAGCTCACCGATGGAGCCAAAGTGAAACTCAATGAGAAGAAAAAATAAATAGCATTTTTCCCTCACATTATCTTTATAAAATAAAAACGTAAACATCATAATCTAACCTTTTATGAGTCTTTATTCCAGTTCGGTGAAACGCCCGGTAACAACAATCCTCATCTTTGTGGCGGTTGTTATCATGGGTCTGTTTTCACTTCAGAAATTGCCTATTGACTTGATGCCCGACATTGATACTAACACTATCATGGTGATGACCAGTTATTCGGGTGCAAGTGCCGAAGATATAGAGCAAAACGTAACTCGACCGCTTGAGAACACACTCAACTCGGTAGAGCACCTCAAGCACATAACATCCAATTCTAAGGAGAATATCTCGATTGTTACTCTTGAGTTTGAGTATGGTTATGACATCGATGTTCTCACAAATGATGTGCGAGATAAACTAAACATGGTGTCGAGTATGCTTCCAGACGATGCCAACACCCCCATCCTCTTCAAGTTCTCAAGCGACATGATTCCTATCGTGGTGCTCTCGGCGCAAGCTCACGAGAGTGTACCAGGTCTCTACAAGATCCTTGACGAAAATGTCGCCAACGCATTGGCGCGTGTTGATGGAGTGGGCTCGGTGTCAATCGCCGGTGCACCAAAGCGTGAGGTTCACGTCTATGTTGATCCTCTTAAACTTGAGGGCTACCACCTCACTATTGAAACAATCGCTCAACTCATTGGTGCTGAGAACAGAAACATTCCTGGTGGCACATTTGACATCGGTAGCGAAACCTATGCACTGCGTGTAGAAGGAGAGTTTAACGATCCTAAAGAGATTGCGAACTTAGTTGTAGGCGCATCTAATGGTGCTGCCATCCATCTTAGCGATGTGGCACGCATCGACGACTCACTCGAAGAACGCGCTCAGGAGACATTCACCAATGGTGTGGGTGGTGCCATGATTATCGTTCAGAAGCAGAGTGGCGCCAACTCAGTGGATATTTCTAACAAGATCCAGAAACAGTTGCCACACATCCAGAAGAATCTACCAGCCGACATCAAGCTCGACTACATCGTAGATACCAGCGACAACATCCGCAACACCATCTCATCTCTTGTTGAGACGGTTCTTTATGCTTTGCTGTTTGTGGTAATTGTGGTATTCTTCTTCCTCGGACGATGGAGAGCTACAGTAATCATTGTGCTCACTATTCCAATCTCGCTTATCGCCTCGTTCATCTACCTTTATGCTACTGGCAACTCACTGAACATCGTGTCGCTATCGGCATTGTCAATTTCTATCGGTATGGTGGTCGATGATGCCATTGTGGTTCTTGAAAACGTCACGACACACATTGAGCGAGGAGCCGAGCCGAAGCAGGCGGCGGTGCATGGCACTAACGAGGTGGCAATCTCGGTAATAGCATCTACCTTGACGCTTATCGCTGTGTTCTTCCCATTGACACTTATCACTGGTATGACTGGTGTGTTCTTCCGTCAGTTGGGATGGATGGTAACCATCATGATGATTATCTCTACCACCGCAGCGCTGTCGCTCACTCCAATGTTGTGTAGCCGCATGCTGCGACTGCAACGCACTCAAAGCAAGTTCTTCACTAAATTCTACGGACCCATTGAGAAAGTACTTGACAAACTCGATGACGGTTTTGCTTGGCTGCTAACCCATTGTGTGCGACATCGCTGGATCACTTCGCTTGTGGTGCTAGGCGTGTTTGTGGCATCAATGTTCCTTATGAAATTTGTGGGTAGCGAGTTCTTCCCAACTATGGACAACAGCCGTCTTGGTGTTAACCTTGAGCTGCCTATAGGAACACGTGTAGAAGTTGCTAAAGACGTGTGTGAGCGCATTCACAAGGAATGGACCGAGAAATACCCCGAGATAAAGGTATTTAACTACACAGTGGGACAGGCCAGCAGCGACAACACATGGGGATCGATGCAAAGCAATGGCTCACACATCATGTCGATGAACATCTGGCTGGTTAACCCTAGCGAGCGCGACCGCAGCATCACCGAGATAGCAGGACTCATGCGTGAAGATCTCAAGCATTATCCTGAACTCAAGAAAGCCCTCGTCAATGTGGGTGGCCAACGAGGTGGTGGCATGAGTGGACAGTCAACTCTCGATTATGAAATCTATGGCTTCGACTTCGAGAAGACCGATAGCGTGGCCCAGCAGCTAAAGCGCTTATTAGCAAATGTTAAGGGCGCTGCCGACATCAATATCAGCCGAAGCGACTATCAGCCTGAATACCAAGTGGATTTCGACCGTGAGAAACTGGCGCTATATGGCCTGAACCTCTCAACAGCCGCAACCTACATACGCAACCGTATAAATGGCAACACGGCAAGTTACTTCCGTGAGGACGGTGACGAGTACGACATCAAGGTGATGTATGACCCAGAACACCGCCAGTCGCTCGAGGACATTGAGAACATTACCCTCTACAATGCCATGGGTAACGGCATCAAACTCAAGGAGGTGGGTAAAGTGGTAGAACGTTTCACCCCTCCAACCATTGAACGTAAAGACCGTGAGCGTGTCATTACCGTATCTACTGTTGTTCAAGACCGGCCTATGAGTGAGGTGATTGCCGACGCTCAACCCGAAATCGACAAGCTCGACCTACCACCAGGCGTTATCATTGAGCTTAGTGGTTCCTATGAGCAACAGCAGGAATCATTTGGCGATATGGGAGTTTTGGCTATCCTCATCATCATCTTGGTTTACATCGTTATGGCGGCGCAGTTTGAGTCGTTTACCTATCCAGGCATCATCATGAGCTCTATCATGTTTGCATTCTCGGGTATTGTACTCATCCTGCTCTTGACAGGCACCAACCTTAATATCATGTCGATGATTGGAGCCATCATGCTTATCGGTATTGTGGTGAAGAACGGTATCGTGCTCATCGACTACATCACCCTCAACCGCGAGCGTGGCATGAGTGTGAGGCGAGCAGTTATCGACGGTGGCAAATCGCGTCTGCGTCCTGTGCTCATGACTTCACTAACAACAATCCTTGGTATGGTGCCAATGGCAGTTGGAACTGGCGAAGGCGCCGAGATGTGGAGACCAATGGGTGTTGCCGTGATTGGCGGTCTCACCTTCTCTACAATCCTGACTCTGCTCTTCGTGCCCACTATGTACACCATCTTTGCTTACAATGGCATTAAGCGCAACCGCAAGAAGCTGCGCAAGGCACATGCCGAGCAAGGGAAAAAATAACAGCTAAGTGTAATCATTAACATCAAGCGAATAATAATTTAAGATGAAAGCAATATTTATATCTTTCGACCAAGCTTATTACGAAAGAATCGTGGAGATGCTCTACAAGAACGGATGCCGCGGGTTCACTGCCTTCAACGACGTGGTGGGACGAGGCTCATCGACCGGAGACCCACACTATGGCACTCACGCTTGGCCATCGCTGGTACAAGGCATCCTCACCGTGGTCGAGGACAAGCGAGTAGATACCGTTCTCGAGAAGCTCCATGAGATGGACCTCGCCACCCCTAAGCTGGGGCTCAGGGCCTTTGTGTGGAACATCGAGAAGTCAATCTAGAGCCTATTCTCCCTCACAGTCCACCGAGGGTTATATCAAAACAACCTGAACAACAGGCTTACAACACTAACAACATCATTTTTAAGACACAACTCGCCTTAAAGATGGGTTGTTAGTGTTGTTTGCCTGTTGTGATTGTTGATGTATCTATTCAGCGATTGCGTCGAAGACGCTAAATGCCACCCATAACACAATAGGGTGAGACTGGGAGCGCGAGCGTTTAGCTTGCGCTCCCTTTCCTCTACTCACCACAGCTCACGCAGGTTTTGATTGCTTTCACAATTGTAAAGCCACGATTTATGTGCAACATGCCCGTCACACCAGCAAAGCCGCATTTTGATATAAAAAAATGTGGCTTTGTTGTGATATGTGGCTTGTTAATATAAATATATTCCACATGGAGCTTCACGGCATTGCCTTTTTTCAAAAATAATATTACTTTTGCCTATTGAAAATATTAGGATTATCAGCCATAAAATTTATCACATTATTTATAATAAACCATTTTTATAAATCAATTTTAAATCACAGAAGTTATGAAGAAAACATTAACTCTCATGCTCGCGGCTGTTGCGGCATTCTCGTTGTCGGCAGCCAACTACTTCACCGTGAATGAGGCTCAACAGGGCACTCCCGTGAAGATGGAAAACATTAAGAAGGCACCTGCTGGCATGCAGGCCAAGATGATGGCACGCCTCGCCTCACAACTCAAAGCCACCCCCAACTTCCCGGCATCTACCCCCGACGACCTCGTGGGCGGCTACGCTTGGACCTACCGTCAGTACACTGGTGGCATGACCACTCAGCCCGACACCATCTCTAACAACTACACCTTCCAGCGCGACACCGAGGACAACGTTGACCTGATAGGTATCAACAAGATTAGCGACACCCAGATTCGTCTCACTGGCTTCATGTCCGTCCCAATTACTGCTACAATGGGAACAACCAGTAACTACACCACCTTCACCGTTGATGCTGATCAGGTAGTTTATAGCCATAGCACTTATGGCGACTGCTCTCTTCAGGCTGCTTGGTATTATGAGGGTGATGACACCTACGATGCCGGCTGGTACGTTGGCGACGTCATGGGCATCCTCGTTGATGAGGGCATCATCATGGACCCCGACGTTCACTTCTACATGGTCATCAACAGTGGCAACTATGCCGGCTATCGCCTGGGCTGGATCTATGAGCCCGCAAGCACCATGGTTCCTGCAACAGACTTCAACGCCATGATGAGCTTCACCTATAACAACGCCATCTATGACTGGCCAGTTATCGCCACCGAGAACACCGACACCTATGTCGTTTCGGTTGATAACTTCGCTGGCATTGGCACCACTCCTGTAACCTTCACTCTTGCCGAAGACAAGACTTGGTCTGCCGACCAAACAGTGTTCTACACCTCGGGCGACAACAACTTCGCCTTCTATGCCATTGATGGCGAGAACCTCGTTCAGGAGACTGGCACAGGCACCGAGAAGGTGCTCACCTTCGGTCAAAACTGGACTGGCTACGACACTGCCACCAACTATTGGCTGGGCGAGCGCAGTGCCACTACTATCACCCTCATCAGCGACGAGGAGTTTGTATATCCAACTCCTGCTCCACAGCACGCCTACTACCTGATTGGTGGTTTCAATGAGTGGAACCAAGAAGCTATGATCCCATTTGTTGAGAATAACGGTGTCTACACTTTGACCTACACATTCGGTGGAGAGTTCAAGGTTAAGGACGAGGCAGGCAACTGGTGGGGCGGCGGCGTCACCCTCACTGAGGAGAACCCAAGTGTTACCCTCGTTGACGGTGGTAACCTCAATCTTGACCAGCAGGCTGAGTACACCCTCACTATCGAGAACGGTGTTCTTACAGTATCAGGCTTCCCCGCACCACAAGTGGTTGAGTACAACGACTTCTTCGTTTGCGGCTCATTCAATGGTTGGAACCAATCAGAAGGCCTCGTAGAACTCGTTGCTAACGAGGAAGGCACTGAGTTTACAGGAACTGTTGAGCTCGAGGCTAATGCCGAGTTCAAACTTATCACCCACAACCTCGCTGGTGGCTGGAAGTGGTTTGGTGGAAGCACCAATGGTGACAACTTCATGATTGGCAGCGATATGCTTGGTGTTGACATTGCCCTCGTTGATGGTTCTAACTTCCAGGTTGAGGAAGGTGGCAGCTACGACATCACCGTTAAGCAGGCAAGCAGCAAAGGTCTCCAAGAGCCTCTCACAATGGTTATCAGCAAGACTCCTACTGCAATCAGCACTATTGCTAACGATACTAAGACTGATAACGCTTACTACAACCTTATGGGTGTCAAGTTCAACGGCATGCCAAGCGTTCCTGGCATCTACATCCACAACGGTCGTAAAGTTGTGATTAAGTAATAGGCCTTAGGCCAAACAATTCTAGAAGGTGCATCCCAAAAAATGATGGGATGCACCTTTTTTGTAAAATATCTTGATATAAACCAAAAAAATCACTACCTTTGCGCCAACTTTTTCAAAAAATGCCCTACCCCTATGAAAGAGATCACTATCAACGGGCTCACCTTTGAGCCTTACATCTCCAGCGAGGAGATTGCCAAGCAAGTGGAGCGCGTGGCTGCCCAAGTGAAGCGAGACTGCGTTACCGAGTCCCCAATCTTTGTGTGCGTCTTAAAGGGCGCATTTATGTTTGCCGCTGACCTCTACCGTGCCATCGACATGCCGGGGAGCGAGATAGCATTCATCCGCTACAAGTCCTACTCTGGCACTGAATCTACTGGCCAGATGAACAAAATCTTGGGACTCAATGATGATGTGGCTGGTCGTGAGGTGATTATCATTGAGGATATCGTTGACACTGGCCTTACAGCACAGGCCTTGCGTAGCGACATTGAGGCGATGAACCCCATGAGCGTTAAGATGGCGACCTTGCTCTTCAAGCCCGCATCACTAAAGCATGGCAAAGTTCCAGAGTATGTGGGCTTTGAAATTCCGCCCAAGTTCATCATTGGTTATGGGCTCGACCTTGACGAAAAAGTGAGAGGGCTTAAAGAAATCTACGTCCTCAAGAAAGAAGACTAAACGTTTAACTCATTAATTACCATAAAATTATGCTAAATATAGTTATTTTTGGTGCTCCTGGCTCGGGCAAGGGCACACAGAGCGAGAACCTCATTGCTAACTACAAGTTGTTCCACATCTCCACTGGCGACGTGCTGCGCGACCACATCAAGCGAGGCACCGAGCTGGGCAAGACAGCAAAGCAGTATATCGACCAGGGACAGCTCATTCCCGACGAGCTCATGATAGGCATCCTGGCACAAGTAATCGACGACAACAAAGAGCAAGCGCAAAACGGCGTGATCTTCGACGGCTTTCCACGCACGATTCCACAGGCCGAGGCACTGGAGACATTGCTCAACGAGCGCGGCACCTGCGTGAGCGCTGTAATTGGCCTTGAGGTGCCTGAGCAGGAGCTCATCGACCGCCTCGTAAAACGAGGACAGATGAGCGGACGCAGCGACGACAACGAAGAGACCATCAAGAAACGCCTCGATGTGTATCACAACCAGACGTCGCCACTGCAGGCCTTCTACAAGGAGAAAGGCCTCTACCATGCCATCAAGGGAATTGGCACCATCGACGGCATCTTCCAAGACATAAAAGCCGCCATCGACGCTATTTAGAGAACAAGAGAACAAGAGGACAAGAGAACAAGAGGACAAGAGAACAAGAGGACAAGAGAACAAGAGAACGAGAGAACAAGAGAACAAGAGGACAAGAGAACAAGAGGACAAGAGAACAAGAGGACGAGAGAACAAGAGGACGAGAGGACTAGGTTAAGTGTGTTGCGATGCCATCGCAACATACTCTTAACTCTTAACACTTAACTCTTAACACTTAACTATGTGACACCGTGGCGGGTATCTACATCCACATTCCTTACTGCAAGAGCAAGTGCATCTATTGCGACTTCTACTCCACCCCACACACCGAGTCGATGACGCAATATGTGCTATCGCTGCTCGGCGAGGCCAAGCTGCGTGTCGCCGAGATTAACAACGAGTCCATAAAAACCATCTACGTGGGTGGGGGCACGCCATCGGCATTGCCCATCGCATTACACAAAACACTGGTCGAAGGACTAAACAGTATTTTTGACCTTAGCAGAGTGGAAGAGTTCACCATCGAGGTGAATCCCGATGACATCACTTGCAACTATGCAGCACAACTGCAGCAACTGGGCATGAACCGCGTGAGCATGGGAGTGCAAAGCTTCAACGACAACGAGCTGCTAGCCATCAATCGCCGCCACACGGCACAGCAAGCCATCGAGGCCGTTAAAGCCATCAAGGAGGCGGGCGTCACCAACGTTAGTATCGACCTTATATATGGCTTGCCGGGACAGACGCTTGACTCATGGCAACACAATGTGGAACAAGCGATTGCTCTTGGCGTGCAGCACATCTCGGCCTATTGCCTAAGTTATGAGCCTGGCACCCGGCTGTGGGTGATGAGAGAACGCGGCAAGATGCAAGAGGTGAGCGACGATGACTGCATCGCCATGCACAACATGCTGTCGCAACGCCTCAAGAATGCAGGCTTTGAGCATTACGAAATCTCAAACTTTGCACTGCCAGGCTATCGCTCCCGTCACAACTCCAGCTACTGGAACTTCACGCCCTACTTGGGACTAGGCGCTGCCGCTCACAGCTACGACGGCGCCACACGCCGTTACAACCCTTCGAGCATAAAGGAATATATCAGCAAGCTAAGCCTCGGCTCCACGGCATTTATTGAGGAACACCTTGAGTGGTGGGAGCGATATGACGAGGAGGTGATGGTGAGGCTGCGCACCAGCGACGGCCTCGACACACGCCTCATCGCCAAGCGCTACGGCACCACGGCTCTAAACCACTTGCTCAAGCTGGCTCAACCTTACATCAATAAGCAACTGCTCAATAGCCACAACGGCATTCTTTCACTCACACCTCAGGCTATTATGGTCAGCGATGACATAATCCGTAGTCTTATGTGGGACTAGTTTGTTGCAATTATAAAAATAATGATTACCTTTGCAACATCCATTTTTACAAACCGCTTATTATAGTTTCAAATATATAGATTCAAATATGAGACATTCAATACCATTTGCACTCCTGCTCATCGCCTCTCTCTTTGTGACAACCACTGCATTAGCTCAGCAAGCATCAGAACCCAACTTGCGCTGGGGGCATCCCACGCAGCAAGAAATGGAAATGACAAGCTACACTCCCGACCCCAGTGCCGATGCGGTGGTGCTGTACAAAACCACCGATGCACATTATGTCATCACTAAAGATGTGCTGCAAGTGCTCTATGAAGTGAAAGGGCGCATTAAAATCCTCAAGCCCGAGGGCATAAAGCACGGAGCTATTGATATTTATTACACTGTGAACGATGGTGTGGAAGGCAATAGAGAGGATGTGACCAGCGTAAAAGGGGCCACATATAACCTGGTCAATGGTAACGAAGAGCGAAGCGAGCTCACCAGCGACATGATTAACACCCATAATGCTAAAGACCGCAAGCAGAGGGTGATGACGCTTCTTTTGCCAGACGTCAGAGTAGGCTCGGTGATAGAATATGAATACACTATAACCAGCGACATTTATCGTGAGATAAAGGACTGGAACGCTCAATGCGAGCTGCCAGTGGCTTACACCAGATATGATGTTTCGATACCTGAATGGTTTGGATTTTATGTTCAAACTATTGGTAATGAATATAACACAAGCCACATCACTCAACGCCGCACTGCCCAGCGACCCACTTATGTGATTGAGACCGCGGGAGCCGAGTATGAATGTCTGGGTGTGAACTTTGAGTTTGAAGGACGCAATCTCACGGCTCTGAAAAACGAACCTCTAATCTTCTCGCCGCAAGTCTATGCACAACGTGTGATTATCGACATCAACACCGAGTTGCTGCCGCGACATACTAAGCAGCAATACTCCATGACATGGAACGAGATTGACCAGTATCTGCTCAAGCATAACAACTTTGGCAAGCTTTTAGACAACAATCCCCTCAAGAAGGAGATGAAGAAAGCAGGCATCATGCACATGAAGAGCAATGACAATAAGATAATGGCCACTGTGCAACTGTTGCGACAGCATGTGTCGTGGAACGGCAAGTATGACCTCTATGGCAATAACCCGTCGCAAGTGGTGAAGAACGGCACCGGCAGCAATGCCGACCTCAACCTTCTGCTCATCGCGATGCTGAGCGATGCTGGCATCAACGCCTACCCGGCAGTGCTCTGCGAGCGTGGCCACGACATTATTGATGAGAACCGTCCCACAATGAAGAATTTAACTTCGATGGTTGCTCTAATTGACAGGGGTGACGCAGACTTTTATGCGTTTGACGGCTCGGTAGAGAATGCATCGCTCGACATACTTCCCGCCCACTTCCTGGTGAGCAAAGCCAGGATAATTAAGAAGGACAACAATTCCCCCTGGATAAACCTCGAAAGTCGTGGTGTGGAGGTTGCCAGCCACAAAATCACTGGAGCTATCGATGGCAATGGCAAGCTCACTGGCATCTGCGAGACCACCTATGACGGCAAGGCTGCCGAATGGGTGAGAATGATTACAAAAATTGAGGGTGAAAAGATGCACAACCCTAAGTTGCAGTCCCCGATGATTGCAGTGAGTGGATATAAGTTACAAGGACTGGATGACATCACGGGGCCAGTTACCGAGACGGTTAATTTCAGCACTCAGCTCAGTGTTAACAACGGAGTTATCGAGTTGCCGCAACTCATAGTGCCGTTTATCGACGAAAAGCTGTTTGAGAGCGACACACGCTACAATCCCATCGAGTTCCGCACTAAAAAGAGCGAGACGATTGACTTCTTGCTTGCCATTCCCGAAGGCTGGGAAGTGGCCGACGTGCCTGCCCCAATATCTCTTAACACTAGCGACAAGACCATCAACATGTCCATCACCCCAAGCACTGCAGGGAACACCGTCAAGGTTGCCGCTCACCTGTCAATAGACCGGCTGGTCTTTAACAAACGAGACTATAAAGGCATCAAAAACCTAGTAGATAGAATAATCCAGCAAAGCAAGGTGCCATTTATCATCAAGAAAAAGAACTGACCTCAGTTCTGTGAGACATTTACCATATTTAAGTCCCTTAATTTATGGAAATTAAGGGACTTAAATTTAGCAATCACCTAGCTCGTCTTCGAGAAATGTGACGCGCCAAGCGGTCCATGATTTTGATTATCTCTGGGTCGGTAGAATTACACAACCTTAATATAGAATAGTTTTCGTAATATGAGAGGTTGCAATGCTCAAAAACTCCCTGCTCCTCAAAGACGGTCATCAAGTTTTTTAGTCGTTGCATCAAGCACGGGTTATGATCAAATTGTTTATATCCCAGTGCCTTCATCTCACTAGGCGATTTCTTGCAGTCTTTTACTTTCACAATCTCATAAGGCCGCTCTATATCATGCGTCTTTTTAAGCTTGCCATAACAAGGCACAAACAAATCGGTAGAAATTTCAAACTCTACACCCATTCCGTCTTGCACAGCTCTGTCACATATTTTTCTTGCTTCCTGCATCGTCTTCAGTGATTTAGAAGCTCTAAGCAAATCGGGAGTCCCCCAAAAATAACCCGTTTGGATATCACATCGGTCAAAACCTAGTGATTTCCACTTCTGATTGCCATAAGCCCCATCAAATGGTATCCAATAAAACTTGAACCCTCTGGAATGAACATGGGCGCACACATCGGCTATGATGTCATTAGATTTCCTGACATTATCCACATAAATGTAATCGTATCTCGCTCCTGTCATGTTAGTCCATTCTCCGGTTTTTGAGTCTTTATGCCAACTCGTGACCGACGTGGTCTCTTCAACCCAATACAAGCCTTCGAGAGTGATATTCTTGTAATGCTGAGCCTGAAATCTGCTAATTGCCTCATCAACAAACCATTTCACTGCCTCTAGGCGATGCTCTCGCTTTCTGAAATCTATCTTAACAGTTCTGCCATTTATTCTCAAGCTGCCCCATTCGGTGAAATCGGTGCATGGCGAAGGTACGGTTAAATACACTTTGTGCTTAAACGCTGGCTTTCCCAGCAGTTTTTTGCAGTCCTCGATGCACTCATCCAGAGCCTTTAGTCCGTCGAAATTGCCACCATTATAGGCTGTTGAGAAATACCTGTTTAGCAACCACTCCCAGTGCCCTTTATTAGTTGCGCCCTTCTCTCCAGGCTGGTTGTCGCCAAATTTGTAACCTTCATCAGTTTTAAATTCCACATACAAAAATGAGGGGAAAAACCATTCAGTGTGTCCATCCTTAAAGGTGTGTGTCACTAATTTTTTTAATTCATTTTTTCCTATTTTGGGTCTGTTTTTGTTGCCATAATAAATGGCTATAATGTCGTCTTTCCTAGTGTCATCACCTTTAGGGTAATGCGCAGCGGTATTAGGGGCAGGGGCAGCTGCAGCACGCTGGGCACCAGCATTAGAGTCATGCACACCCGAGACTTCACTTCTTGTGTTATCTGAATTAGTCCCTGCCACCTTGTCAACATAATCGGCATAGGTGACATAAGACACTTTGTCTAAGCCATTAAGGCCGTCAACGGCACTGCTGCTTTCTATGTTGGTAACTGTAGCCTTAGCAATCCTTGTGGGGGGGACAGCAGTTTTTGTGGTGCAACTGATGCACACAAATATAAACAGGAATGATAGTATTTTTTTCATGTGTTATGTTTAATAATTTTACTTCTTATTGCTAATTCTCCAAATGGTGCCCTCGATGAGCGAGCAGTAGATGTCGCCAGTAACGGGGTCAACCTCAAAGCCGTTGACCTCGCTGCAGCCCATTTTATAGGTGAACACCAGTTCGCCTGTTGATGCCTCGAGCACCGCAAGCATGCCGCGGCGAGAGCCAGCATAGACATAGCCACCTTTCTCTAGCACGATGCATGGGGCGTGCTCATAGCCAAAGTGGCAGTCGGTGGTCCACAGCTCACGATAGTCGTTGCTCTGGGTGTCTATCGCCACAATGGTGCCGTCCATCGTCTTGGCATAGGCACGCTTGCCATCCTCGCTCAGTCCCAGGCTCTCACGCACCTTCACCGCATTGTCGTGATGTCGCCACAACTGCCGGCCGGTGGCACGGTCGAGCGCTGTGGAGTAGCGGTCGGGGGCTACTATCACCACCCTATCATTGGTCACGGCAGGCACCACATTGCCCGGGCTATATAGATTGGCAGTCTTGCCATTATTCCACGACCAGTTGAGCTTACCGCTGTGGCGATCGAGTGAGCGCAGGTTGGTGTCCCAAGCGCCAAAGATGATGTCATCTTTGCCCACAAAGGGCTCGGCCTGACAATAGTTGTTGATGTCATTGAACTCCCACAGCAGCTTCATGCTTTTCACGTCCCAAGCCTGGAAGGACTTGAAACCTCCCTGATAGAGCACGCCGTCGGCAACCACGCCATCGGCAACGTATGGCCCGCGAGCAGCGACCTCAGTCAGCACCTTGCCGCTCTTCTTGTCGAGCCAGATGAGGCGCTTGTCGCCAGTGGGCAAGGCCACAATCTTGTCGGCAACTGCTGGGCGCGAGAAGAGCATACTTGTGGTCTTATACTCCCACTTGAGCTTGGCTTTCTTCTTGTCAATCACACGCAGGTAGCCCATTGAGTTGCCAAAGTAGATGTTATCCTTGTCAATGCCCAGCCTAGTGAAAATCGACGCATCGTCGGCATAGACTCTCTGCACCTCAAACCCTTGGGGAACATAGTGATTAGTCTTGCGCTCGTCAATGCTATAGTAATCGGTGTTAATCTTGTAAGCATAGCGGATGTCGCGCTCCTTGCCTATGGTTTTGTTATAAACATGAATCCAATCGTGGTCAAGGTCCACATCCATGAGTGTGTAGCCATAGTCGCCACCGCCCATGTCGAGACAGCGCACCATCAACCCGATGATGCCATAGGTATCATACTGGCGCCAGCGGTGCCAGTGCCCGTTCTGATGGGTAATGACGGGATATTTCATTAATATGCGAGCATAGTCGTCGTAGTTGTCAAGGTCATCGAGCAGTGGGTAATGGTTCACGCTCAGCACCTTCATGCCTGGCTTCACCACCTCACCTAGCGTCTTGTCGAGCCAGATGAGGTCTTCCTGCTTGATGTGGCCGTCGCCCATCTTCATGAAGGGGCCACAGTTCATCCCTATCACCACCAGCTTGCCCACAGTAAAGACAAAGCGGTCGTTGCCCCACAGGTCGTTAAAGGTCTTGCAAGCGCTCTGGCTCCAGTTGTTCTCGTGGTTGCCGGGAATCACATAAAGCGGCTTGGCTATGCCGTCGAGTATCTGTTTCACATTGCGCAGCTGCTCATCGCTGCCCTCATTGGTGAGGTCACCGCTCACGATCACCGCATCAACGTCGCTGGCATTGATTTCCACCACAGCCTCCTGGAGCTTACCCTCATTGGCATTGCCTGGAGTGACATGGATGTCGCTCAGGATTGCAAACTTCTGGGCATAGCAAGTAGATGACACCAACAAAATGGTGATTACCAAAAAAAATTTAAAAAAGGTGATGGGTGTTTTCATAATTTCATCGATAAGTTTTCAGTTTCGGCAAGAACATGTCGGGGTAATACTCCAGCCTGAAAGCACCGGGCTCGCCAACGAGGATGATAACGTCATATTGCACCTCGCACTGGAGCTTGTAGTAGTTGAGATAGGCGCTGGCCGAGGCTATCATGTGCCGCTTCTTAGCAGCCGTCACGGCACGCATGGGGTCGAAGTGCTCATCGCTGCTGCGCGTCTTCACCTCCACGATGTGAAGCACCATGCCTGGCTCCTGAGCTATGATGTCTATCTCAAGCTTACCCATGCGCCAGTTGGTCTCACGCACCGTAAAACCCTGCCTCACAAGAAACTCCACAGCCTCATGCTCACCAGCCTTTCCAAGCAAATTATGATCTGCCATAATTATAACATTATTCTATGCAAAAATACAACTATTTTCATAAATACACAAAAAAACTCGACTCTAAAGCAAACGAGTGACAATCGTTATAATTTATTTTTCCCGACATTCGTTGTTATTTCTTTTCTTCAAGCGATTGATATTAAATAAAAACAAAAACTTTAGTCTTTGATTTTGTATTTCAATCGGTTTGCACTATCTTTGCACGTAAATTTGCACATGGCCTTGTGGCCTGGCAATGTAAATAATGTGATTGTCAACACGAAACAACTTTAAATATGAAGAAAATCATTGCTTTAGCGATACTGCTTGCTGCTGCCACATGCACTGTGAGCGCCAAGTTGAATTTACCCACTAAAAAGCTTGGTAATGACACCTACTATTACTATGAGGTGAAGAAGAACGAGACGGTTCATGATATTGCCAGCAAGATAGGTGTGAACAAAGACATAATCTTGAAATATAACCCATCGGCACGCAACGGTGTTGCAAAAAAACAACTACTTTTCTTGCCTGTGGCAGAGTTTGACAATATCGCCAAGCAGCAATCGGCAAACAAGAAAGTCACTAACGGCGATGTGGTGACCCACATCGTGAAAAGCGGCGAGAGTGTCTATGGCATTTCCAGGACCTACGGTGTGACCGAGAGCGAGCTTCTTGCTGCCAACCCGTCGCTATCCTACGGGCTCAAGGCCGGTGAGCAGCTCATTATACCTGCAAAGCCAGCAACTGGCGTGGCAGAGAAGTTTGTCTATCACACCATCAAGAGCGGTGAAACACTCTACGGCATTGCTAAGAGCTACAACACCACCATTGAGAAACTTATTGAGCTCAATCCAGGCATTGCCAGCACCAATCTCCAGATTGACGAGGTGCTCATGATACAGCCTAACACTACCAAAGACATCATCGTGGAGAAGGACATTAAGCAGTTCATACCCTATGTGGTTACCGCCGGCGACACCTACGCCAGCGTGGCAGCCGCCAACGGCATCAGCGTCAAGGTGCTCAAAGACGCCAATCCCGAGATGTCGAAGCTCAAGAAAGGCAAGACCATCTACATTCCGCGCGACGCCATCGACAAGCAGGTAGTCAACACCTCTTCATTGACCGAGGAGCAACTCGAGAATACCTATAAGGACAAGTTTGACGAAGTGTATAACGATGTGCACATGCCCAACAAAGACAACAGTGTGAACATAAGCATCATCCTGCCATTCCAAACCGACATGGCCAACAGGAACAAGAATGCTCGCGACTATGACGAGTTTTTCAATGGTTTTGTGATGGCCCTCGACAGTGTGGGAGGAAAGCTCACAAAACCCTTGAACATCAATGTTTATGACACCAAGCTGAGTCCAGGCATCACCGACAGCATCCTCTCGCTCGAAGCGCTCAAGAAGAGCGACATTATCATTGCTCCATCCGAGAGCGACCAGCTCGGACGCATCCTCGCCTACGGGCAGAAGCACAACATTGACATCCTTAACTGCTTTGTTGCTCAGAGCGAAGACTACATCAGCAACCAGCGCTCTATGCAGGTGAATATCCCGTCGCCCTATCTCAACGCATCGATTATTGAGATGCTCAGGACTAAATATCAGGATTATGAACTGGTGTTCCTCGACGACCCTAGCGAGACAACAAAGGACATATATGAAGAGATTAAGAAATATGCTAACGTGAGCAAGCACACTCACAAGACGCTAACCATTGTGAGCGACCTCACGGGCAAATCGCTGTCGAGGTATCTCGACCCTGCCACGAAATATCTGTTTATCCCAGCTAACGGCAAGGAAGCGTTCATCAACAAGTATGCCACCGGCATCATCGAGGCAAAGGCAATGCGCGTGGATTGCCGCCTGGAGCTGCTTGGACATCCGGAATACACCATGTACCTGAAAAAGCACAAAGACGAGTTCATGGCTATGGACACACACATCTATTCGCGCTTCTATCTGCCCGACAATGCGCAATCAAGGGCGTTGAACAGCAAGTACGTGAAGCGCTATGGCTCCAAGCCATCTAACAGCGCTCCTAACATGAGTGTCTTCGGCTTTGATGTGGGCATGTTCTTGGTCAACGCCTACGCTAACAACATTACTCCTGGCGACAAGGCATCGGCCTACGAAGGTGTGCAGACCAACTTCTTCTTTGAGCGTGCCAACAACTGGACCGGATATATCAACAAGTCGGTGCGCATCATCAACCTCACTCCTAACAAAGACATCAAGATCACCGACTTGAATGACTAGCCTGCTTCGCACATACGCTCTGCTCTTGACGCTGCTTGTGGCCAGTAGCGCGGCTCATGCGCTCGACTTCAGCAACCACAACATCAGTGTGGGGGCTAAAGGGGGAATGAGCCTGTCAAGGGTGAATTTCCAGTCGTCGGTGCCGCAGAAGCTCATAGGCGGAATGGTGATAGGCGCTAGCGTGAGGTATATCGAGGAAAATCATTTTGGACTCATAGGAGAAATAAATCTTGAGCAGCGTGGATGGAAAGAGGACTTCAAGCCCCTTGAGGGATACAGCTTCAGCCGGCAGTTCACCTATGTGCAAGTACCGCTGCTCACGCACATCTACTTTGGCAGCGACAGGGTGCGCTTCTTCATCAACGCCGGTCCCGAGATAGGCATTATGATAGCCGAGAAGACGTCGAGCAACTTCGACTACAAGCACGCCGCCGCCATTGAGGAGCTCGCCAACTCCTACCGCAAGCTCGAGCAGTTCACCGAGCCAGTGGAGCGCCGCTTCGACTACGGCATCTCGGCGGGCCTTGGCATGGAAGTCAATGTCCATCACAAGCATGCTATAAACCTTGAGGGAAGGTTCTACTATGGCCTCAACGACGTGTTCAGCAACCGCAAGAGCGACCCCTTTCAGGGCTCGTCGTCGATGTCGATAATGGTGACTCTGGGCTACAACATAAGGCTCAAGTAGAACTGGCGATACACATCATCACAACATAAAGAAAGGATGCTACCTTACACACGTGGGGTAGCATCCTTTTATGATAAAGCCACACCAAAGGGATGTGATGAAACTCCGATAAATACAGGATTTGAGGGTATTCAAGTCTTTGTAATCCTCTGGTCGCGAAGACTCCACAAGTGGATGAGGCCCGCCATCGACAAGAATACTGTTCTCGGCATTTCATAAAAAATTTGAAGAGTATCCCAATCAGCTTTGATGCGGCATTATTTCAATGACCTCTGTGATTGCAAAGGTAGCAACAATAGGCTAAATTGCCAAATTTTATAGCGCTTTTTTTAGTAAAAAGTCCAAAAAAAATGAACTTCATCTCGTGAGAGAGAGGAAGTCCATCTTTTTTGAGGTAAGTTTTACTCGCGGTTGTTGCTCGTCTTTGTGGTAATAGGTATATTACTGAGCGTTCTTAGCCTTCTCGACGATAGCCTTGAAAGCTTCTGGGTTGTTCATAGCCAGGTCGGCGAGCACCTTGCGGTTAATCTCGATACCAGCCTTGTGAATCAAACCCATCAACTTAGAGTAAGAAAGGTCCTCCAGGCGTGCAGCAGCGTTGATACGCTGTATCCACAGTGCGCGGAAGTTGCGTTTCTTGTTCTTACGGTCGCGGTAAGCATAGGTCAAACCTTTCTCCCAAGTGTTCTTGGCAACGGTCCAGACGTTCTTGCGTGCGCCGAAATAACCTCTTGTAAGTTTAAGAATCTTTTTACGTTTTGCTCTTGAAGCAACGTGATTTACTGATCTTGGCATTTTTTTAAATGAATTGTGAACGTTAGCGGCAGCCAGTGCTGCTCTTTTGTGCTAAACATTCGGTTAATAAAAATGATAAAAATCTCTTTGTTGATTAAAAGTGTGTAGAAACTCGTGAAAGTGCTGATTGTTGATTATTTCTTAACGAGCAACTCGCGAATGGAGTTGAGGTTAGCTTTGTCAACGATGCTCACCTTGGTGAGGTTTCTCTTCTGCTTCTTGGTCTTCTTGGTCAAGATGTGACTCTTGTAAGCATGCTTTCTTTTAATCTTCCCTGTTCCGGTAAAGGTAAACCTTTTTTTGGCACCGGAATTAGTCTTAACTTTTGGCATTTTTGTAATTGTTTTTAAAAAATTGTTATTAATCAAGGGACTAGGCACTTACCAAGCCTAATGCCCCGTTTCTCTCGTCATTACTGCTAGCGGTGCCCTTGGGGACATACCGCCTTGTGAAATGCATTAGCGTCAGTCTTGTGGAGTCTCTGCTGCGGCAGCATCGCCAGCCTCGGGTGCCGGTGCGCTGTTGGGCTTGTCGGCGTCCTTCTTCTTGGCAGTTTGCTTTTTGGGCGACAGCATGATGGTCATGCGCTTGCCTTCGAGCACGGGCATCTGATCCACCTTGGCATAGTCTTCCAGGTCGTTGGCAAATCGCAGCAGCAGCACTTCGCCTTGCTCCTTGAAGAGGATGGAACGCCCCTTGAAGAACACGTAGCTCTTCACCTTAGCGCCCTCTTTGAGGAAGCCGATGGCGTGCTTGAGCTTGAAGTTGTAGTCATGCTCATCGGTCTGTGGTCCGAATCTTATCTCCTTGACCACGACCTTTGTAGCCTTGGCCTTCTGCTCCTTGAGCTTCTTCTTCTGCTGGAACTGGTACTTCTGATAGTCCATGATTTTGCACACAGGGGGCTGTGCCATGGGTGCTATCTCAATGAGGTCGAGTTCCTGCTGCTCGGCAATCTTGAGCGCTTTGAGGATGGGGTAAATACCCTCTTCCACATTGTCGCCCACAAGTCTCACCTCGGGAGCACGTATCTCGTCGTTGATGGCGAGTTCTTCTTTCTGCTGCTTGCCACCACGCTGGTTGCGGTTGTTTTTTCCCCTGTTGGGGCCACCGCCCATGGGCTTTTTAGGGCCACTCCAAAAAGGTTTCTTCTGCATTCAGTAATATTATAAGTTTATCATTTCGTTCACTTCCTGAGTGATATTGGCTGCAAAGGTAGTAATTTTTTCTGAACCTTTATCAATTCCGCCCTGTTTTCTTATCGAAACTTCTTCATTTGCAGCTTCTTTTTCGCCCACAATGAGCAAATAAGGTATCCTCTTGAGCTCATTGTCGCGAATTTTCTTGCCTATTTTCTCGTTTCTATCATCGATGATGGTGCGCACGTCGGCCTCGTTGAGCACTTGAGCCACGTGCTGAGCATAGTCGTTGTACTTCTCGCTGATGGGCAGCACCACCACCTGGTCGGGGGCCAGCCACAATGGCAGCTTGCCGGCGGTGTGCTCAAGCAGCACAGCCACGAAACGCTCCAGCGAGCCAAAGGGCGCGCGGTGAATCATGATGGGACGGTGCTTGGCGTTGTCGCTGCCAGTGTATTCTAGCTCAAAACGCTCGGGCAGGTTGTAATCAACCTGGATGGTGCCCAGCTGCCAGCGGCGGCCAAGGGCGTCCTTCACCATGAAGTCGAGCTTAGGACCATAGAATGCGGCCTCGCCCTCTACCTGCTTGGCTGGCAAGCCTTTCTCCTGGCATGCCTCGACGATGGCACGCTCGGCACGCTCCCAGTTCTCGTCGGTGCCCACATACTTCTGCTTGTTCTTGGGGTCGCGCAGTGAGATTTGTGCCTCATACTCGAAGCCAAACACTCCCAGGATGTGGTTGATAATGTCCATCACACTCAAGAACTCCTGCTTGAGCTGCTCGGGGGTGCAGAACAGGTGGGCGTCGTCTTGAGTGAACGAGCGCACGCGTGTCAAGCCGTGAAGCTCACCGCTCTGCTCGTAGCGATAGACGGTGCCAAACTCTGCAAACCTCAGTGGCAGATCCTTGTAGCTGCGTGGCGAGGTGCGGTATATCTCGCAGTGGTGAGGGCAGTTCATGGGCTTGAGCATGTACTCCTCGCCCTCCTCGGGGGTGTGGATGGGCTGGAACGAGTCCTTGCCATATTTTGCGTAGTGACCGCTGGTCACATAGAGGTTCTTGTTACCGATGTGCGGTGTTATCACCTGCTCGTAGCCATATTTCTTCTGAATCTTGGCAAGGTAGTCTTGCAGACGATTGCGCAAAGCAGCACCCTTGGGTAGCCACAGGGGCAAACCCTGGCCCACACGCTGCGAGAAGGCGAAGAGCTCCATCTCTTTGCCTATCTTGCGGTGGTCGCGTTTCTTGGCTTCCTCAAGGAGCACCAGGTACTCGTCGAGCATCGACTTCTTGGGGAACGAGATGCCATAGACGCGCAGCATCTGCTTGCGGGTCTCGTCGCCACGCCAGTAGGCGCCAGCGAGCGACAGCACCTTCACGGCCTTGATGGGCGCAGTGTTGGGGATGTGCGGGCCACGGCACAGGTCGGTGAACGCACCCTGGGTGTAGGTGCTGATGGTGCCGTCTTGCAGGTCGTTAATGAGCTCTATTTTGTAGGTTTGGCCAGTGTCACCAAAGAATTTGAGCGCGTCGGCCTTCGATATGTCGGCACGTTTCACCTCTTCTTTCTTGGCTACCAGCTCGGCCATTTTCTTCTCGATTTTTGGGAAATCGGCCTGGGTGATCTCGTTGTCGCCTGGGTCGATGTCGTAGTAGAAGCCGTTCTCGATGGCAGGGCCAATGCCAAACTGCACACCAGGATACAGCTCTTGCAGAGCCTCGGCCAGCAGGTGAGCCGACGTGTGCCAGAAGGCGTGCTTGCCCTCGGGGTCGTCCCACTTGAAGAGCTTAATCTCACCGTCGTTACAAATTGGTCGAGATATGTCCCATTCCATGTCGTTGACGCTGGCAGCCAGCACTTGGCGCGCCAGCCCCGAGCTTATGCTCTCGGCAACCTGCAGTGGAGTAACCCCACTCTCATACTCTCTCACACTTCCGTCAGGAAATTTAATGTTGATCATAAACTAGTGTTGAAAATTTATTTCGTTAATACTTGTGCCATACAAAAGCACGTTCTAAAAACTTGCAAAGTTACAAAACATTTTTCACATAGCAGCCATTTTCCACTGCATTTTTTCAAGAGTCTTTTCAAAAACAATGTCGCTCTTGAAACATCTTGAAATAACGACATCACCAGGCTATTGGCGTCTTGCCGTGCTGACGCAAGTAGTCATTGGCAAGCGAAAAATGGTGATTGCCAAAGAAGCCGCGATAGGCGCTCAGCGGCGACGGATGCGGCGAAGTCAACACGAGATGCCGGGTGCGGTCAATCATGCTGCCCTTGCGCATGGCATAGCTGCCCCACAGGATGAAGACCAGATGCTCCCTGTGGGCGGCAAGGTGGGCTATCACCTCGTCGGTGAAGAGCTCCCAGCCGTGGTTCTGATGCGAGCCGGCACGGTGAGCTTGGACGGTGAGCGTGGAGTTGAGCAGAAGCACGCCCTGCCGCGCCCAGCGGCTCAGGTCGCCACTGGCAGGAATGGGAGCCCCAGTGTCGTCGTGAATCTCCTTGAAGATGTTTTGCAGCGACGGCGGCAAGGGCACCCCGTCGTTAACCGAGAAGCACAACCCATTGGCCTGACCGTCATCATGGTAGGGGTCTTGACCGAGGATCACAACTTTCACCTCGTTGAACGGCGTGGCGTCGAAGGCGGCAAAAATCTGCCGCCCTGGCGGGAACACCCGGCTGGTGCGGTACTGCTCACGCACAAACTCGGTGAGCCTCACAAAATAGTCCTTCTCCCACACGTCGGCAAGCTCGCGCAGCCAACTCTCCTCAATTCTCACTGTCATGACTTCTTTATTTCATTATTGATAATTTCAAAAATTACCACTATTGTTTTTTGCAAAGATACAAATTATTCACTACTTTTGCACCGCATTTCACAAAAAAGTGCTTCACGGGCCCATAGTTCAATGGATAGAATAAAGGATTCCGGTTCCTTCGATTGGGGTTCGACTCCCCATGGGCCTACTTTTTTAATGCATAATTCACAATGCATAATGCATGATTTTTTGATGCATAATGCCACAAAAAAAGTCTTGAAATCCGCTTGGGTTTCAAGACTTTTCTGTAGGTATCTTTGATAACTATTACTTCATGCTGAAGGTAATGTAGTTAATCTTACTGATAATTTCATCAAAGGCATTAAACGCCTTCTTGACATCCTTATCCATTGCTGAGCTGAAATCCTTAACCTTTCCTAAATTGAAGAAGTACATAAACTTACGGGAAGTAGCGAACGAAACGAGCTCCGATGGCACGGGCTTGTCGGCCTTCTTTAAGGCAGTAGGAATTAGCGACTCGTTGGTAGTGAAGAACAGAGCGCCATTCTTATTGCCAAACCAGAACTTTGTGCCATTTTCATCAACACCGCAATATCCGTCGGCAGTTTTTTCTATTGTGAACGTTGAAGAACTGTCAAAATCAGAGTTGAAGTCGTAGTTTTCGTAATCGTCAACAGCAGCGTCATCTATTTCCTCGTCATCAAATTGAGCAGGCTCATAAGATAGAGTTTCATCTAATCTTTGTGAATCGGCATAGGAATTGAATTGGTCTTCAAGACTATTAAAAAGTTCCGCAACCTTGTCGGCTGTATTGTCCTTGCTCTCAACAGCAATCATCACATCCATTGGTGCCACAAAATATCCGGCAAAATTACCATTAATGCTACCAAGTATTGAGAGAAACGAATCATACATACCCTTAAACTCTTGAGGAAGCTCATCGAGCAATTTCACGTCATTTAATGACTTGTCGAGGTGCTTAGAGAGCTTGGGACCATCAACATTGGCAACGAGGCCACCAATGGCATCCTCGGGAACAGCGAGTATTGCTTTCTCGCCTATCTCCTTGAGCGTAGCCATCGAGTCGTCGATCTTCTTTTGCACTTTCTCATCGGCCGACTCGCCCCAGTATGAGAAGTCGCAGATGCCGTCACTGCAATTACCGTCGATGCCCACAACCATCTTCCTGATGTCATCAAGGTTCTCTTTCAATTGAGGAGCTTGGCGCTCAAGCATTTTTGCGATGTCTTCAGAGATTATCGACAAGTCGGCATATAGGCAAGCAAACGAGCCAGCGTCCTCTACCTTGCCAAAGAGCTCATTGTCGCCCAGGTCGCCGTCATACTCCTTGCCCATGATTTTCTTTATCTCCTTCTTGGCGTCGTCACCGCTGGAGACAATCATCACCAGAGCATCACCATTAAGACCAATGCCAGTGTTACCCTCGGCAAAATACTCGAAGCCATCGCCTTCTTTGTCTATCTCAACCTTAGCATTGTCCTCAAACCAGGCCTTCACCTTGTCCTTGTCATCAACCTTAGCCACGGCGCCAAAGGTGTAATTTGCACCTTTGCCACGACCAAAGATGTAGATAGGATCCTTAACATCAAGGCCCATGTCTTTAATCTTATCCACATCGTCACCAAGGTTGTCCTCCATGTCAGACAGTAATTTGTCCATATCTGCCCCTGTCTGCTTAAAGAACGCCTTGAGGTCGATTTTTCCCACAATCTTGCTGTCGGCAGGTACATAGCCCTTGTGTTTCTGACTACACGACGAGAACGACACAAGAGCAATTACAAAAGCCAACAAAAAAGCTAATCTTTTGATTTTTTCCATTGTAAATAGTATTTTAGTTTGTAATTACTTTTTTCGGCACAAAAATAAGAAAAACAACTTTAACAACAATAATAAATAAGGAAAAAAATCACTTTTTTCACATCTTCAAATAAAAATCGCGCGTGAGAGCTACATATTGTTGCGAGTAGGAGCCATCGGCGAGCTTGATGACGATTTGCTCCTCAACAGCACGGGCAGCAGAGGCCACAAGCTCACACAGCAGCCGCTTTGGGGCTGCGCCCTCCACCGGCACCACCCGTGCCAGGCGACTTATCGACATAGCAGCTTTCAGCACACAGCTCCTGATGCTTAACTCCTGCTGGGCAGGCGCAATGAAAGCCAGCCGGCCGCCATGAGCAAGCAACGGTTTTGAATTGCCTATCAGCTGCTCCATCGTGAGCGACACCGAGTGGCGTGCCACATTGCGGCTCTGGTCGGGAGCCATCACATCCTCGGTGAAGAATGGTGGATTGGAGACTATCAGGTCGTAGGGCTCTTGGGCAGCAAAATCATTGAAATCAACACGAAGGGCCTCTACCCTATCGCTCCAGGGCGAGCGGGCAATGTTTATCCTGGCCTCGCCCACTGCCTCGTCATCGATGTCGATTGCCGTGACAGCAGCACCCTGATTACGCTGAGCCACCATCAAGGCTATGAGTCCGCACCCCGTGCCCACGTCAAGCACCCGGCGAGCACCAGCCACATCACACCAAGCACCAAGCAGCACCCCATCGGTGCCCACTTTCATTGCCGTCTTGTCGTTGAGCACTCCGAACTGCTTAAACCTGAATATTTTTTCCCTTGTCATTATTGCAAAAAAACAATAAAAAGATTACATTTGCAAAATTAATACTAAAATTCAAATCGTCATGAAGAAATTAAGCATTGTTTTGTTTTTACTCACTGCCACCATGCTAACGGCAAGTGCCCAAAAAGCCACCACTGTTCCCACGACCAACGAGATTTTCAAGGTCATCACCTATCGCTACATAACCCTCAAAAATGAAGCCCGCGATGCCGAGGCTGTAGAGAAAAACTACACCGCATTTTTCAAGAAATATGGCTACACACATGAGCTTCCAGGCGATGGCTACGGAGGACCATGCAGCATTATCGACGGTTTCTACAAGGGTGGATACATCAACAAGAAAAAAGCTAACATGTTTGTACCCACCAAGAAGAAGACAGCCAGCGTGATTTTCATGTCGGCCTGCAACGATGGCGAGGACAGTGATTATGGCTACATGCAAGTGACTATCACTGTCTATGACAAAGCACTAGCCAGCAAGATTCTTGCCAACGTCAAAGCCTCGGGATTCAAGTTATTCAAATATGACAACCCCAGCGATGCCGCAGGAGTGAAGCTCTACTACAACGGCAACAAGCAAGTGAGAACCGACTACAACGCCGAAGAGAAAGCCTACAACTTCTACTACTCCATCGCCGAATAACGATTGTCAGGGCACTCTTTGGTGGTCTTGCTGCAATGGTCTTTGAGTGCGCAGCGGTCGCAGGGGTTGAGGACCGATTTCTTGCGGGTGACGGCCCTGTAGATGCTGCGTGCGGCAAGGGCGATGGCCACTGCCACGACGATGCCCACGATTATGGCTTGCACGGTGTCGCTCATTTCTTGAAGGCCTTCTTTATTAAGGTGTTGAGTTTGGCAGGAGTGAGGTTGGCCGGATAGCTGTCGAATGGCAGGCGCATATCGCACCCGCTGCGATACTCGCTGCATCCGTAGGCGGTGTGCCCCTTGATGAGATGCCCCTTGCCACAGATGGGGCAAGGTATTTCCTCTATTGACTTGAGGCGCGGCTTGCGCGGTTTTTTCTCTCCACCAGCAGTGGTGGGTGTCTTCTTTCTCTGCTCATCGGCGGGCACGCTGATGATGGTGCTGGAGTTGTCGCGAAGCACGTTGAGAACTATCTCACTCACCAGCGTTTTGAGCTCATCGATAAACTGCTGGGCACTGAACTCGCCACGCTCAATCTTGCGCAGCTTGTTCTCCCACAGGCCCGTGAGCTTGGCGCTCTTGAGCAGCTCCTCCTTGATGGTGTCGATAAGCTGCACGCCAGCCGCAGTGGCCACGAGGCTCTTGCGTTGCTTGGCGATGTAGTGACGCTTGTGCAAGGTCTCGATGATTGCGGCACGCGTCGAGGGGCGCCCTATACCGTTCTCCTTCATGGCATCGCACAGCTCGTCGTCATCAACGAGCTTGCCCGCCGTCTCCATGGCTCGCAGCAGTGTTCCCTCGGTGTAGGGCTTGGGTGGCTGGGTGGTCTTCTTCAAGAGCGATGGCTCATGCGGGCCGCTCTCTCCCTCGACGAAGGAGGGCATGATGCCATTGTCATCATCATCTTTGTCCTTGCCTGAGGATTCATCGGCAGCCTGCGCCTTGTCCTTGCTGTAAATAACTCGCCAGCCGTCTTTTAGGATTTCTTTGCCAGTGGCTTTGAAGTCATATTCTCCAACCCTTGCCATCACAGTGGTGGTGGAGAACTCACAGTCGGGATAAAAAGCGGCGATGAAACGCTTGGCCACGAGGTCATAGACAAACTTCTCCTCACGGGTGAGCAGCACGCTCGACGGGTCAACATTGGTGGGTATTATGGCATGGTGGTCGGTGACCTTGCTGTTGTCAAACACCTTCTTGCTCTTGGGCAGCTTGCCGGCAAGAACTGGCTGGGTGAGAGCAGAGTAAGGCTTCATCGCCTGCATGATGCCAGGCACCTTGGCATAGATGTCGTCGCTCAGGTAGGTGGTATCGACGCGTGGATAGGTAGTGACTTTTTTCTCATAAAGCGACTGAATGAGCCGCAGCGTCTCGTCGGCGCTGTAAGAGAACTTCTTGTTACATTCCACTTGAAGGCTGGTGAGGTCAAAAAGGCGCGGCGGGGCCTCCTTGCCTTTCTTCTTGCTCACCGACGTGATGGTGAGCGGTAAATCCTTGATGCTCTCAACAATCTCGCTTGCAGCACCCTCGGTCTTGAACTTGCCTTTTGTGGAATTGAAGATGGTGTCGCGGTATTTGGTCTTGATTTCCCAGTAGTCCTCGGGCACAAAGTTCTCAATCTCGCGCTGGCGGGCAACGATAAGTGCCAGCGTAGGGGTCTGCACGCGGCCTATCGACAGCACATTGCTAGAATAGGAGTTGCGATACTTGAGGGTGTAGAGCCTTGTGGCGTTCATGCCCAGTATCCAGTCGCCTATGGCTCGTGAAAGTCCAGCAAAATAGAGGTTGTCGAAGCTAGCAGAGTCTTGCAACTGGTGAAAGCCCTCGCTTATGCTCTCATCGGTGAGCGACGAGATCCACAAGCGCTTCACGGGTTTGTTGCAACGCGCCTTTTGATACACCCATCGCTGAATGAGCTCCCCCTCCTGCCCGGCATCGCCGCAGTTTATCACTTCGTCGGCACTGGCGATAAGGGTCTCAATCACCTTAAACTGTTTTTTTATGCCATCATCATCAATGAGCTTGATGCCAAAGCGTTGCGGAATCATGGGCAGCGATGCCAGGCTCCACCGTTTCCACAGGTCGGTATAGTCATGCGGCTCCTTGAGAGTGCACAGGTGGCCAAAAGTCCACGTCACTTGATATCCATTTCCCTCGAAGTAGCCATCATGGCGGTCGTTGGCACCCAGCAGCCGCGCAATGTCTCTCGCCACACTGGGTTTCTCGGTAACGCAAACTTTCATTCTCCTAGTTTTAAGAGTTTAGCCTCGTCCCACAGCTCGTCCATCTGCGCCAGAGTCATTTCGTTGAGGTGCTTGCCTTGCTCTTTAGCTTTAGCTTCTACATAATTGAAGCGGGCTATGAACTTGAGGTTGGTCTTCTCAAGGGCATTGTCGGGGCGCACGCCATAGAGCCTGGCGGCGTTGACCAGTGCGAAGAACAGGTCGCCAAACTCCTTCTCGGTATTCACCTCGTTGCCAGCTCTGAGCTCGGCCTCCACCTCGGCGACCTCTTCCTTTACCTTGTCCCACACGTCTTCTCGCTTCTCCCAGTCGAAGCCCACGTTGGCGGCCTTCTCCTGCACTCGCTCGGCCTTGATGAGCGATGGCAGTGTGGAAGGCACTCCACCCAGAATGGTCTTGTTGCCACCTTTCTCCTTCATCTTGATGACCTCCCAGTGCTCGAGCAGCTCTTTCACGCCGCTCACCTTGTCGTTGCCATAGATGTGCGGGTGACGGTAGATAAGTTTATGGCGCAGGGTGTCACACACCTCGGCGATGTCGTAAGCGCCCTTTTCCTCGCCAATGCGTGCATAGAGCAGCACGTGCAGCAGCACGTCGCCAAGTTCCTTCTTAATGGTGTCGTTGTTGTCACCCAGCAGAGCCTCGGCAAGCTCCATGGCCTCCTCGATGGTGTTGGGGCGCATGCTTTCGTTGGTCTGCACCGAGTCCCACGGGCATTTCTCCCGCAAGTTGTCAATCACGTCGAGCAGTTCACCAAAGGCCTTCAGCTTCTGCTCGCGGCTATTTTTCCTTGTCATATTTTTCTTTTCCACGCTTCAAGAAATCGAGGAATCCTTCTATATCTTCTTTATAAACAAATGGTCCCGACATTAGCTCGCCCTTAGAGTTAAGCACCACATAATAGGGTTGAGAGTTAGCGTTGAATTTCACTTCTTGCAAGTAGCTCCACTTGTCGCCTATGGTCCTGATTTTCTTCACGGCTTTTCCGTCCTTCTCTATTGTTATGGGCTTGTCGAGTTCGGTCTTGTCGTCAACCATGAGGCGTATGTGAGTGAAGTTCTCGCTCAGCTCATTCTTCACCCTGTCAACGCCCATCACCGCACTCTCCATCTTGCGGCAGTTCACGCAGCCATATCCCGAGAACTCCAGGAAGATGGGCTTGCCACTCTTCTCGGCCGCGGCGACGCCTTGTTCAAAGTCTTCCCATTCCTTGATGGTCTCGGGGTTGGTATTGTAGTCTTGTGTATAAATGGGTGGCACAAAGGCGCTGGTAGTGCGCAATGGGGCTCCCCACAGGCCAGGTATGAGGTAGGCGGTGAACGCTAGTGAGATAATGCCAAGCATGAGCCTGACTACACCAATGGGCTTTCTCTTCTCGCCATCGCTCTTGAGGTGCAACATTCCCAGCAGGTAGAGTCCCAGCAGCCCAAATATTGCTATCCACAGGGCGAGGAACGTCTCGCGGTCGAGGATGTGCCAGCCGTAGGCCAAGTCGGCCACCGAGAGGAACTTGAGCGACAATGCCAGTTCAAGGAAACCTAGCACCACCTTAACGGTGTTGAGCCAGCTACCCGACTTGGGCAGCTTTTTAAGCACCGAGGGAAACAGGGCAAACAGGGTGAACGGAATTGCCAGGGCAAGCGCAAAACCAAACATGCCCACTGTGGGACCCATGTAGCTGCCGCTGCTGGCCGTCTGCACCAGGAGGGTGCCGATGATGGGGCCTGTGCAGGAGAACGACACAATCACCAGCGTGAAGGCCATGAAGAAGATGCTCAGCAGGCCCGTAGTCTTCTCGGCTCGGCTATCCATCTTGCTTGACCACGAGTCGGGAAGCTTTATCTCAAATGCCCCCAGGAACGAGATGGCAAATACTACCAACAGCAAGAAGAAGATAATGTTGCACACAGCATTAGTGGCAAGTTCGTTTAGCTTGTTAGCACCAAAAATGGCAGTAACGAGAAGGCCGAGCAGCACATAAATAACGATAATCGACAGGCCATAGGTCACGGCACTTGTTATCGACTCGCGTTTACTGCTTCCTTTCTTGAGGAAAAAGCTCACTGTGAGTGGGATGATGGGCCACACACAAGGCGTAATCAGGGCTACGAAGCCTGCCAAGAAGCAGGTCCAGAACAAGAACCAGAGCGAGTTGTTGTTGCCCTCGGTACCCTCGGCTTGCTTGTCGTTAAACTTGACTGGTGCCCACAGGTCACTCTTGGAGTTGATGGCAGTGGCAGCCGTTGCCGTTGATAGCGAATCGCCAGCGACCTCTTCTTGAGTCACCTCCTCCACTGCGGTTTCTGCATCAGTGGCTTCTTCATTGGTCTTCTCTTCTTTTGTGTCTTCTTTAGCCTCTTCTTTGCCCTTGGCAGTGCCGCTAAAGTCGAAGAGCTCGCTGCCTGGCAGGCATCCGCTATCGTTACAGGCTTGATAATTCACCTCGCCTTCTATCTTGTACTTGTCGGCAGTAGTGGTGAATTTCTGCGTCAAGGTTACGGAGCCGTCCCATTGCCGCACTTTCATGCCAAACATCTCATCGTCGATGGTGGCAGGAGCTTTGCTAGGCTTGAGGCCTCCCACTAGCTTGACACCCTCTTTTTTGTCCCACTTGATGCTCAGCGGAATGGGTCCTCCCTCGGGCGTGTCGTTAGAATAGAGGTGCCACCCCTTGTCGATAGTGGCGGTGAAGGTTATGACACCATTCTTGTCATCGGTCATTTTTATGCTCTTAGTCCACTTCACGGGGTTGAGCATTTGGGCTTGCGCAGCAATGGCACAGAGCGTAATCACAAAAAGTAAGTTAAGAAGTCGTTTGGTCTGCATTTCTGATATTGATTTTTGATTTCTGATATTGATTTTTGATTTTAAAGTGCAAAGTTAATCACTATAATTTATTTAATCAATCATATAACTCTAAAAAAAAGCTAACATAGATGCTAATGTACGAAATTTATTTCTACCTTTGTAGCCGTTGAAAGCCAAAAACCGACACAAGGCATGATAAAAAACATTATGAACCCCGAGACTCTAGAGCAGTTCAAGACACTGCTCGATGGTGTGTCACGCATTGTGGTCACTTGCCACAAGAAACCCGACGGAGATGCTATCGGGGCGAGCTTGGGGTTAAGCCTGGCCTTAAAGAACATGGGCAAAAATGTAACCGTCATCATCCCTGACCAGTTGCCACAGTCGCTGGAGTTTGCGGCCTCGGGGCTGGAGTATGTCACCTTCACTTTCAACGAAAAGCGCGCCAGCAACATCATCAGGAACACACAGCTGCTTTTGTGCCTCGACTACAATAACCTTGACCGCGTGGGCAAGATGACGCCATTGCTCAAAGAGAGCAAAGTCCCTAGAGTGCTTATCGACCATCACCTGAACCCGGCACCTGACTTTGCGCTAATGTTCTCATTTCCGCAGCTGTCTTCCACATGCGAGGTGGTATATAGGCTTTTGTGCGAGGCTGGCTGGCTAGAGTGGGTTGACCGTCAGGTGGCATCAATGCTTTTTGTGGGAATAATGACCGACACAGGAAACCTGGCATGGAGCTCGTCTTATCCCGAGGTGTATGAAGTGATGGCACGCTTGATGGAATATGGCATCGACAAGCCTTATCTCTACAAGCAGGCTATGGACACCGTGCCGCTCAACAGCCTGCGGTTGCACAGCTATGCCTTGCTCAACAGGATGACCATCATCGACGATAGCATCGCCCTAATCACCCTCGACCACAATGACCTGGAGGCGTTTAACTACAAGACTGGCGACACCGAGCGACTGGTGAACCGCCCACTGGCAGTGAAAGACGTGTATTGGTCAACATTCATGCGCGAGGACCCCGACTGCATCAAGGTGTCGATGCGCAGCGAGGGAGACTTTGCTGTAGATACCCTGTGTGCCACCTATTATGGCGGTGGAGGCCACATGCACGCTGCCGCAGGTGAGTTCAAGGGCACACTCGATGAGGCGGTAAAAATCTTTTACAAAATAGTAGAGAAAGTAAAAACTGATAAAAATATAGAGAAATGAAAAATACCAAACTGTTCTTATTACTGCTTGCGCTCACAGCCATCGCCGGCATGACGTCGTGTAACAACAGTGAGAGCTATGCCGAATTGCTCGACAAAGAGCGGCATGCGGCTAACGCCTATCTGGCAAGATGCCGAGTGGTGAACGAGGTGCCTAGCGACACAGTGTTTGAAGTGGGCACCGATGCCCCCTATTATAGAATTGACCCCGAGGGCATGGTGTATATGCAAGTAATCAAAGCTAGCGACCGCAAGAGCGACAAAGCCAAGAACTCCGAGAGAATCTACTTCCGCTACATGCGCTACAATCTTTATTACTGGTACACCTATGGCGAAATGCTCGGTGAAGGCAATGAGAACGACATGCAAGCAGCTCCCACCTATTTCAATTATGGCAATTTCTCTCTTAACTCATCGGCGCAATGGGGATATGGCATACAGCTGCCTTTGAAATTTGTGGGCGTTGATAGCGAGGTCAACCTCATCATCAAGTCGCAATATGGATGGGCAAGCGAGATTGCAGGCGTGCAGCCCTACCTCTATCACGTGCGTTACTTCAGGAACCAAATTTAATTCCAAAGCCGACAAGCTCACGAGGAACAAGCCGACAAGGCAATAGTCGCCGTCGCTCATTCTCCGTTCCTCATTCCTCGTTCCACTTAACACTTTACACTTAACTCTTAACACTTACAAAACAATGTCTCTAATAAAATCAATATCAGGCATCAGAGGCACCATCGGCGGTAATGCCGGTGATGGCCTGTCTCCTCTCGACATCGTGAAGTTTACCACAGCCTATGCAACCTTCATTCGCCGCAACACCACTAGTGATTCAAACGTCATTGTTGTGGGACGCGATGCGCGCCTCTCGGGACGCATGGTGCTAAACATTGTGGTGGGCACGCTCACCGGCATGGGCTTTGACGTGGTGAACATAGGTCTTGCCACCACACCCACCACCGAGCTTGCCGTAGTGTGGGAAAAAGCCTGTGGAGGCATCATCATCACCGCTTCACACAACCCCAAGCAGTGGAACGCATTGAAACTGCTTAACGAGCGCGGCGAGTTCCTCGACGACGCGCAAGGAAAAGAGGTGCTGCGCATTGCGCAAGACGAAGAGTTCAGCTACGCGCCAGTAGAGGAGCTGGGGCGTGAGCAGAAGAACTACACCTATCTGCGCCGCCACATCGATGCCGTGAAAGCATTGAAACTCGTTGACGTGGAAGCAGTGAGGAACGCCAACTTCAAAGTGGCTGTCGATGCCGTCAACTCAATAGGTGGAGTGGCAATCCCTAAATTGCTCGAGGCGATGGGAGTAAAGAGCGAGAACATCATCAAGCTCTATTGTGACCCTACAGGCAACTTCTCTCACACTCCAGAACCCATACCCGAGAACTTGACCGCTATTCAAGACTTGATGAGGCAGGGCAAGGCCGATGTGGGATTTGTCGTTGACCCCGATGTTGACAGGCTCGCTATCGTTATGGAAAACGGTGAGTTCTTCGTTGAGGAATACACCCTTGTGGCTGTTGCCGACTATGTGCTCAGTCACACTCCCGGCTCCACAGTTTCTAACCTGTCGTCGTCACGAGCGCTGCGCGACGTCACTCAGGCTCACGGCTGCACCTACACTGCTGCGGCCGTTGGCGAGGTGAATGTCACCACCGAGATGCGACGCACCGGTGCCGTGATTGGTGGCGAAGGCAATGGCGGAGTAATCTATCCCGAATTGCACTACGGCCGCGACGCACTGGTGGGCGTGGCCCTTTTCCTCACACTGCTTGCCAAGAGCGGCAAGACCGTGAGCCAGCTCAAGGCCACCTATCCACAATACAGCATCGCCAAGACCAAGCTACAGCTCACCCCCGAGATGGACGTTGATAAGATTCTCAAAGCTGTGGAACAACACTACCGCAACGAGAACCTCACCACCATCGACGGTGTGAAAATCGACTTCGAAGACGGTTGGGCACACCTGCGCAAGAGCAACACCGAGCCCATCATTCGCATCTACAGCGAAGCCCACACTATGGAAAAGGCCCAGCAGCTGGGCGAGGACGTGAAAAAAATCGTCAAGTCGCTCTGCTAAGCCCAAGTCACACATCAACACCTTGCTGAGATGCTGTTGTAAAACATAGGCACATAACAGAGGGGCGGTTCTTAACATCAAACAGAACCGCCCCCCATTTTTGTGTGGGTGCTGCTAGCAAATTGACTCTAGGCTAGGCATGTAGTTGCGCTGGATTGACTCGGCGATTGCCGATGCCACTTCCATCTCGCTCAGCGAGATGCTTGCTCCAAAGTTGTAGAGCAGCTCCACCTCGTTGCGTGCAATAACCTTGTCGCTCAGAGCAATGTGTATCATGTATTCGAGCAGTCCCATTCTCATGCCCGGGTTGATCTTGAGAATGTTCTCTACCGAGTCGTTGAATATCGCTCCCACGTCGCCTTGCGCTATCTCCTCGAGGTATTGCCGTGGGAAAATCTTCAGGCGTGCGAGCATCTCGATGATTTGGTTCACCTCGTCGTCCTTTACCTTCTTGTCGCTGCTGGCCACAATGAGCCCTGCCGAGGCGATGAACCGTGCCATGTACTCATCGAGCTCGCTGTCGCCCACCTTGAGCAGGATTGAGATGAGCTCATCCATGCCCTGCTGCAGCTCTTCCTGCGACTGGCAGGTGGCAAAGAGGTTGAGTGCCTGCACCCTGATGGGGTTGACGGGATGTGACGAGCGACTGATGCCCTTGTCCTTCAAGAAATACTCCAGGCGGCGGTTGTTGTCGGCAATCAGTGCGTCGATGCTCACGTTCATCTTCTCCAGGTCGAGACCCGAAGCCATCTTGAAAAACGCCGTCACGCACACACCCAGGTTCCCGGTAGCCATGTAGCCATAACGGTCGGCCACCAGCTCTGCCAGCTGCTCATGAAGGCGTATCTTGTACTGCAGCGTCACAGGCACAGCGGCCTCGGGTGGGAACACAAAGTTGATGAGCCTGGCCAGGGCAGTGTCTTTGTTGATGAGGTGGCCCAGCTCATGGCCAATGACAAAACGCAGCTCGTCGGTGCTCATCAGGTCGAAGAGCGCCGAGTTCACATTCACGATGTGGTGCTCGCCCTCGTCCTCGGCAGCTAGCGAAAAGGCGTTCACATCGCTGTCGCCAGTGATGTAGAAGTCCACCTCGTCCTTCACCTTAAGCCTCTTTTTCACATCCTGGCACAGCTCATAGAAGTCGGGCAACAGCTCCTTCTGCACCCTGAGGCTGTGACCCTCCATGCTGCTGCGCCAGTAGGCATCGCGGCTCGAGGTCTTGGTCTTGCGCAACACCTCCTCAACTATCTCACCTTGCAAAGCATTATAAATCTGCTTGCCAAGCTGTTTCTCTAACTCTAATTTAGGATTTAACTTGCTCATATCTTTATGGTTTTTAGTTTCTAAAGTTTTTCTGATTTGCAAAAATACTAATAATTCTTCAATTATAGTGCATCGTGACGAATAATTTGTCGCTATTTCACCTCAATCACTGTGGCTGCTGTGTGAGCGGTCACCTGTGGGGAATATTGGCATTGTGCTGAGGCTATCCCGCTGGCGAAGGTGCCTGTGTTGGTCACCATCACGTCGTAGGTGACAGTGTGCACACCTTTGCGCAGACTCGTCACAAAGAGGTTAGTCTTGCTGTCTTTCACTTCGTTATAGAAGAAGATTTCCTCGCCCCATTTGTAGCCCGAGAGCTTGCTGGTGGGCTCGAAACACGCCGCCCGCTCGTCGAGGACAGTAACATAGTCCAGGTCTTTGCGCGCATCAAGGGTGATGCGCACCTGCACCTTGTCGCCAACGCTGAGCGTGGTGAACGCCTCAAGAGTGCCATCCTTCGCATAGCGCATGAAGTTTTTAGTCACCGACAGGTCATCGGTCTTATAGGCTTCGACGCTAGCCATGGGAGCACTGTAGGCCGAGTAGATTGCGCCCCATTGCGGGTGGGTCTTCTTGCCAAAACTAATGGTCTCGCCACATGCAATCTCCCTCACCGAGTAGCCCAGCGAGTCGGTGAGCCATTTGTTGCCGCCATCGATGGCGAGCAGCGCATAAATAGCATGAGCGGCAAGGCTGCTTGACCCCCAGTCGTTGCTCTGCTTCGCGAGCAACATCCACTTGTGGATTTGCGAAATTTCATCCTCGCGCGGGTCAACAAGCGCCAACGCCTCGAGTGCGGTGGCAGTGAGCGTAGCTTTGTCAAAGAAGGCTGCCCCACCCTCTTGCAGGTTGTCCCAGTGCATCCCCTGGTGGTCGGTAACAGCATACTCTCGCAGCGATTGCGCTATCTTGCGTGCCTCATCGCTCTTGCCGTCGCGATAGAGGACGATAGCGGCACGAGCACGGTCGATGAGCGAGCGTTTTTTCCACTTAGCCACAACCTCTTTCATGCAACGGTCATGCATAGCCTTGCTTTTCTTGTCCATTCTTACACTGGGGAACATCGAGCGCACGTAGGCATAGCCCATATAATCAATCGCCTCGCCCTTAGTGAACCTGCCAGCCATCACGCTGTCGCAATATAGCACAGCCCTCTCAACCATTACATCGAGGTCTTTATCGATGCCGCCACAGGCAATCATCTGTAGCTCTCCTATGAGCTCGAGCACTTCAAGCGTGGTATAAAGCGAGGACTCGCAGCCAGGATAACTGAACCACGCCCAGCCACCATCGCTCTGCTGCAGGTTGCCAAGCGCCTTGACAAGACGCTTGTGCTCACTTGCCATCTTGGTGGAGTCGAGCAGGCTGCAAAGCTGACGCATGCGCAACGTCTCGCGCTGAGCGGCGCTGACGAAGGGCGACGCCATGAGGTCTCCAATCTTGAGCGAAGGGTTCTGCTGCAGCATCGACACCACAGCAGTGTCGCCCTGCCAAGAGCGGATGGCACTGGCTATCTCGGGGCTGCCAGTCGTCAATTCTCTCGCCACAGTCTGGGCATAGAGGCTATGAGCCACACAGCTGGCAACCTTGTCGTTATCGCTGTAGAGAGTGGGCAGCGCCATCACTGCATACCACAACGGGTTCTCGCAAGTCTCAAGCGTGACACGAGCATTATGTGGATAAGACGGCACGGTAATAGCCCGTTCCTCACCAGGGTTGATGAAGAAAGGCTGTGACTCTATCACGGGCGAGGCCGCCTCAAGCACTGGTATCACCATCTGCTCGCCATCGCCCCACCGCTCGGTGGCAGCCTTCACGCGCATGCCCACCAGCGCCAAAGTGTCGGGCACCGTCCAGGTGACCTCTACATTGCGGGTCTGCTTTGGAGAGAGCGCGAACTGGCTGCTCGACGAGTGAAGGACAGCGTTAGTGCGCACGTCAAACATCTCAACCACAGCATCCACCATGGCCTCGTTGTCGTCATCGTTCTGAACCTGAGCCTTGAGTGTGACTTTGTCGCCATGACGCAAGAAACGTGGAGCTATGGGCTTGACCATGAGAGGACGGCTCGTTATCACATTGCCCGAGAAATTACCCGTGATAAGGTCCTTATTGTAAGCAATGGCTTTAACCACCCAAGTAGAGTTGTTCTCGGGAGCCGTGAATTCCACCACTACCCTACCGTCATCGCTGGTGACAAGCATCGGCTTCCACAAAGCCGTCTTAACTCCTGGCTCACGAGCCTTGACCTGCGCCATCATCTTGTCGCGGGCATACTGCTTGCTCTTGGTGTTGACAAGAATCACTCCCGCCATAGCACGGGCACCATAGATTGAGGTAGCAGCGTCATCTTTGAGGACTTTAAAATTCTCAATATCATTAACATTAATACCCTTGAGAGCACTGGCAATAAGTGTGGTGGCATCGCCACTGGATAGGGCATCGGCATCGAGCTCAACGTTGTCCTCAACAATAACTCCATCAACCACCCATAGAGGCCTTGTGGCGCCATAGATAGATGTTGCACCACGCACACGCACTGTAGAAACAGCCCCAACCAGCATCTGTTTCATCTCAACGTCTTCATCGGTTGACACGCTCACGCCAGCAGCACGCCCCTCAAGGGCGCGAGAGACATCGACATCTGTATATAATCTCTTATCCACATTGGCATATCCAGCCACAACCACTTCTTCAAGGCCTTGTCCATCTCCTTCAAGCACAATCACCTGTGGCAGTTCCGATGGCTTGAATTCATAATCCTTAAGACCTATATATCTAATTAATATCACGCTATTGCTGGACGGCACGGTAATAGTGAACTTGCCATCAAAGTCGGTAGCCACACCGCGGGTCAATCTATCTTTTTCACACACTTGCGCTCCTATAACAGGCTCGTAGTCGGCATCAGAATACACAATACCTGTCACCTGGCACCCAGTGCTGTCGCTGCTTGCCACTTTGGTTGCGCTCAACGCCAAGTCCTGGTCTTGAAAACCTTTGGTCAAAGTGAACCAATCTCTGTGATAAGTGTTCAATTCTGGGAGATTCATACTTTTCACCTCCAAATAAGGCCGGTGCCAACTTGGTCCATAAGTCCTCAATGCTTGACCATGATAAATAATTTGAGGACTATAGTCAATAACATCAGTGTCCCAATGCGAGAAATGAGAGAACCAGGAATTGTATTTTAAATCATAAATGGCTTTGTCAACCATCTCCAGCATGAATGCCGCTTTCTGCAATTTGTCCTTGTTGTCGAGAACAGTAAACTTCCACTGCTCACCCTCGCCTGGAACCAGACGGTCGCGGAAACTCTCAATCTTTATGTTCAACTCCGATGGCGGCACAATGCTCTGAAAACACACATCGTCGTTGGTGGAGTATTTGTGATAAACATTATAGAAATGCACTGTCACGCTCTCGTTAGCATCTTTGGGCATTTTTATGGCAAACTTATGGATGCCAGGCTTATAGTGTAGCCAGCCACGAGAAATGATGTGATTGCGCGTTGTGGCAACATAATAGATGTGAGACTCATCAACCGAAGTGCCTATCAGCACCTCGCCCTTGCCCTTCCTGGTCACCACACTACTGCCAGGGACAACCCATAACGACTCATTTTCAAGATGGCACACCTTGTCGCTCAAGCGATATAGCAGCAGCTGGCCAGTGCTGTGAGTGGTGTCGGCATCGGCCCACACCTCCAGCTCATAAAGCCCCGACGGCACACCGCTCCAATCCACTTTCAAATTGTCGCTCTTCAGGCTGCCGCTGTGCTGCTCTATGCCACGCTTCATGTCCTTAATTTTGTAATTAATTGTCACGACTTCGTTCTTGCTGCCATAGACCACTATGGGAGCATCGGCCAGCGTGCCGTCAAGCAAAATATTGGCATCAGTAGCCCTAGCCTTTACCGAGGTTTCTCTGAGCACAATTTCCACATAATCCCGGCTCGAGTGAGTCTCTCCCTGGTCGTTAGCGACTTCCACATGATAGCTGTAACGCACTATCTCGTTATAATAGAAATAGTCCTGGTCTTGATCTTTGGTGTCACGCAAAATCAACTCGGCAGGAAGCACCAGCACGAAACGGCCAGTGGCATCGGTGGTAACTATAGTATCGGGCATCGCCACCTCATCCTCATCATTTTCATGCCACATTGGGCTTTCCACCTCAATATGAACCATGGCATTTGCTATAGGCATTCCACTGTAGCTTGTCACCGTTCCGCTTATCTCCACATCCTCGCCCAGGTTATAGCGACGAGACTCATCGAGCAAGAGCGAGAACGTGGGAATCTTATATTCGCTCATCTCTATGCGCCTTTGTCCCACCTCGTCGTCATCAACCAAGAATGTGATGACACATGTGCCATTCATCTTATCCACTGGCAACGAGAAATTGCCTGCTACCCTACCCCAGCTATCAGTCACCAGCGACAATGAGTCAACCAATTGACCATTAGGGTCACGGAGTTCACATCTCACGTTTTCATTTGTCAGCAGCCCCCTATAGCTCTCACTGATGGCATATACCACACCCACAAAATTCACCTGCTCGCCAGGACGATAGATTGCCAAGTCGGTATAAATATTGGCTTTAACAACAGTGTCCTCTTGGCTGTCGTAGAAAAGAGTGTAAAAATCTCTATTCCACTTGTCGTCGCCTTTTTCTACATGATAATAGTGGCTCTTGCTGTTCTTGCTGGTAAAATTGTGGAGGATGGCAAGACCGTCGCGGTTGGTGACGCCACTCCAGTCTTTGTTGCTCACCGTTGCCCCTTCTACTGGGGCACCAGTGGTCATATCCACAGCAATAAATTCCTTGACCCGGGCTTCCCTGTTGGCAAAGCTCATCAGCATTAGGTCATGGACAAAAAAAGGATTAGGAATACCGCTTGTGAAATCATAGTTGACAATGATGCCATAATCGTTCTTGTAGGATGGAACGAGAATATAACGGCCGTAAGTGAGCGGCGGGAAATATACCCGCATATAATCTTTTCCGTCTTCATTCCTGACCAAGATGTCTTCCATCCTGTCAACCAGCGTCAAATCGCTCATTTTGTAATATCTTGACTTGCTGTAATCAAAGTCGTCGTCAACACGATAGAGAGAAATAGTTAATGTGTCGATATTCTTAGCTCTAATCATCACCTCAATAGAGTCGTGAGTGGAACATTCATTACATGAGCCAAGAACTACACTTTTAGCTCGCGCCTTGTTGAGCAGGTTGGTAGCCACGGGGGCATAACGGCTATTGGGGAAACGCGCCACATAATCTTCGCATAGCGACATAGCCTTGTTGCTCGAGTCAACCGATGGGATATATGAGAAAAGCACACCCACACCCTCCCGGTCGATATACTTCTCTATGTAGCCCAGGGCCACATAGGCACGACTAGTGGCATTAGTAATCACTACATGCACTGGCGAGGACAAGGATCTTCTTATCACCTCAAAATGGATGTCGCTGCCTGGCTCACAGTGGGAAAGCAGACCCATGAGAAGTTCGTCATCGCCAGTCATCACATATCCCTCGAGGGCAAGAAAGTGATAAAGCGAGGGGAAAATTCCCTGCGAGTCTTCGCTGATAAGACCCGCATAGTTGCTCAACGGCTTTGCCAGCAGCGATTGCTCATCTTTGAGCGACAGGCGCACCAGCTGGCCTATCTTGTCATGTATTTGACCACTGCTCCACAGCTCGTAGCGCTCGGGAAGGGTGTCAACCACTTGCGTGGGAGCGTGATATTTGTCGCGGTACCGTCTAAGCACCTTAGCTTCAAGGCAGTAGAGCAGCGCCTTGATGTCGGCGCGCTTCTCTTTAGCCGCGAGTTGCTCGATGCGTGGCATGATGGTGTCGATGCTCTGCTTTGAGATGCTGCTTTGAGCAATGGAGTAGCGTATCATCGCATCAACCACAGCATTGCCGTCGCCACTGCGCATCGCTCTGTCGAGCTGCGTCAATGCTTCGGCACTCACCTTGCGAGGAAAGGCAAAATCGGCCACACCCTGGCTCCACGCTGTTGCCACCATAGCAACCGCCACCAACATCAATAACAACAATTTCTTTCTCATAACTGCTTGTTTAAAATATTCAATCGCAAAAATAGTTAATTTGTTCTAAACGACAAAGAAACAAGGAACTGTTTTCCGCAATGAGCCCCACAAAATACTTTTTTGCCAACTATTATAATTGGGTTCACCCCGATAAATGGAGCAGTAGAGACAAGTCGGAGACTTGGCGGTGTGCGAAAAATGCGATTGAGCGAGAAAAGCATGAGCTTGCTCAATACCTTGCGAGCGCGGACAAGGCACGCCTTGTCCCTACATCGCCCGTTCCACCTTCCACCTTCCACCTTCCACCTTCCACAACACAAGCCAATTGTCAAATAATGTGGATAATCGCTTGCTGATTGAAGAATTTTGAGTAATTTTGCGTGTGACTTGCGGGAGCCATAGCGATGGAGCAACCCCCGACAAGCATGTTTTAGACATATAACGGAAGCGTTAAAGATATTATCCTGTATTGAAATCTGGACAATTTCAAATTACCGATGGATAATAGGCAATAACGCTCACGCTATGCGCATGTTATATACCCCCTATCTGGGGTGTGCTATATCGTGCCAGAGCGTGGGCTATTGTTTGTTGCATCGGTAGGGCTTGTCCAGAGCCTCAATACAGTAACAAATCAATAGTTCCACGCTTTTTTGTGCAACCATAGCGCGTCGGCATCGGGACTGTGCCGCCACCCCAGCAGCAAAGAATAACATGAAAACCTTTTATCCTTTAGACATTCGAGAAGAGGAATTGAAACTAAAAGTAGCAGAAGACTGGTTTAATGTTTACGACACCACAAGAATATTGGGAAACATTGATTTCTGTGTGTCGGTCCCAGCCAAAGACTCATTGTTTAAAGATGAGATAGAAAGTTTGGTTTGGGGCGAAGCTAAAACAGGCAATAATCAGAACATCTACCACTCATTTGTGCAGATTATCTTGACAATAGGCAAAGCGAGGACATTCGACAAGCATCTCCCTCCGCAGTTCTTGGCGGCATTTGACTGTGAGAAGTTTGCCTTTATTCCTTATCATGCAATCCAAGATATCTTTTATCAAAACGATTTCAACTGGAACGTCACTCCCAGCGACCATCACTCCAAAGAATTTAGGCTACTGATTGAACTGGTGGATAAAACTCTTAAAAACAACACATTTATCTACAACTATCTTGAAGATGGAAAATTGTTGAATGCTTTTATAAAAAAGAATTTATCATTAGGTCCACTTAAAACTAAACGCTACAAGGTCACCAAGAATAATTTCACTTTTGTTTATCAGCGATGGTGCGACGAAGTGAAAAAATCTATTCAAATAGACTGGAATAAAGTAAAAGAAGCAAAAATTCTTGATGCCGATTTCTTTCTGGCAGACCTGCTCAGCAAAGACGGCAACTTCTTGCTCGACAATTTGTTTGTGCTGCTAAAACACGACCACTACCACTTTGACAAAAATATCGACGTACATGGACTTATTTCCCTTAAAGAAGCGGGGTTCAAGGACAACATGCAAGCTCACAACACATTCTGGAACAAATATGAGCGACCGCCAAAGCGTGAGTACTGGAGCTATATTGTTGCAAGGCGCGACTTGCTTGTGCCACAAGACATCAGAGAGCGCAGGGGAAGTTTCTTCACACCTAAAAAATGGGTCACATTAAGCCAAGAATATTTAGAAGAAGCATTGGGAGAAGACTGGCAGGATAATTATTACATCTGGGACTGCTGCGCTGGCACCGGCAACCTGTTAAACGGCTTAGTGAACCCTAATCGTATTTGGGCTTCAGATATTGATAAAGCAAATGTAGGTGTCATGCACGAACGCATAAAAAATGGGGCAAATCTGCTTGATCATCACGTTTTTCAATTTGATTTCTTGAATGATGATTTTGACATGGTTCCACCTCAACTGCTGGAGATATTAAATGATGAAGAGAAACGAAAGAAACTTGTTGTTTATATCAATCCTCCATATGCAGAAGCAAGCGACAAACGCACAATAAAAGGTGGAGATGGGAAAAAAGCTGTGGAACAGAGCATGGTAAACAGAAAATACGCAAAATTGTTAGGGCAAGGTAATGCAGAACTGTTTGCTCAATTTTTCACTCGCATCTACATAGAGATACCCAATTGCGTCCTTGCAGGATTTTCAACTTTGAAAATCCTGCAAGGACCACATTTCTTGAACTTTCGTTCTTTTTTCCGTGCCAAGTTGCTTAAAATGTTTATCGTTCAAGCCAACACTTTTGACAACGTAACAGGTCGTTTCCCCATCGGTTTTATTATCTGGAATACGGCTATTAAAGAGATTTTCAATATGACCGAAGCCGACGTGTATGACAGAGATGGAAAATATATGCAGAAAAAGAAAATTACTGCTTACAACCATACACATTACATGAACGAATGGGTAAAACCATACCGTGGGTTAAAAGGCGATAATGATATCATTGGAAAATTTCCTTTCAAAGGAAATGATTTTCAAAATCAGAATATGATACAGATAGTTATGCCAAATATGGTTTACAATAAGGAAGCTGGGCAATTCTTGATAACAAAAAGAAATGTCATCGTTGCAGCAGTGTATTTTGCTGTGAAAAAAGTGATTCCTGCCACTTGGATAAATGACCGAGACCAATTCTTGTTTCCGAACTCCAGTTGGAAAAGCGACAAAGTATTCCATTTGGACTGTTTGGTTTACACCTTATTTTCCAACAACATACAAGAGAAATATGGCATTAACAACTGGATTCCTTTTAATGAGGAGGAGGTGGGATGTCGTGAATGGTTTTCCTCTCATTTCATGCAGGATTATTTGCGAGACTTTTTAGTAGGCAAGGCGAATATTGATCCAGGTAACGAAGGGCTATTTAAAGATGAGGCTAAGTTGGGCACAACTGGCACAGCCCACCATAAGTCAGGAGCAACATCACAAATATCCATGAGCGAGGAAGCGACTAATGTGATGAATGTAGGCCGCAGAATTTGGCGATATTATTTTGACGTGCGAAACAAAAAAGGCGGTGGTAGCGTCAATGCCAGCCTATATGATATTAAATATTATTTTAAAGGGGTGAATGAACGAGGTGTAATGAACGCTACTTCAAGCGATGCCACTTTCAATCAGTTAATGGAGGATTTGCGATGTGCTTTACAGAGATTGGGAGGTAGGATTGCTAAAAAAGTTTATGAACATGGGTTCTTAGTTGAATAAGAAGGTTCTTCAAGGGGATAAATGAGATAACCTATATCGAGAAAATAATCAAGTTCATGTGATGAAACATAGCTGACGAGACACAAGCTGACAAGACAGTAGTAGATGTCGCACTCAGGGCGGACAAGGCACGCCTTGTCACCACATCGCCCGCTCCACCTTCCGCGTTCCACGGACAAGGCACGCCTTGTCCCTACATCACCCGCTCCACCTTCCACCTTCCACGTTTCGCGGACAAGGCACGCCTTGTCCCTACTTAACACTTTACACTTCAGACTTAACACTTCGCAGATAAGGCACGCCTTGTCACCACACACCCGCTCCAATTTCACTACTTAAATCTCATCACTGGCTTCCATAAACGATAAACCATAAACGATAAACGAAAAACGATAAACGAAACCCGCTCCACCCTACACCCACAAACATTGGCACTCATTTTGCTTATAGAATATTTTTGAGTAATTTTGCACCCCAAAACACACAATATTGATATGATAGATTTTAACAAAGATAAAGATTACGAGATGAACGATGGTGGCACTCATGCCATTCCCATCTTTGCCGAGATACATGCCAACGGCGACGATAAGCTCCTTAAAGAAAAGGAGTTGAAGGACGTGCCCGTGCTTGCTCTGCGCAACATGGTTCTCTTCCCTGGCATGACAATGCCGGTGATGGTGGGACGCGCCAAGTCGCTTAATGCCATAAAAGACTCACAGCGCACGGGTGAACCTTTGGCAGTAGTTTGCCAAATTGACAGTGATGTAGATGACCCTGGCAAGAATGACCTGTATCCAGTGGGCACTGTGGCCGAGGTTATCAAGGTGCTGAAACTACCCGACGACTCGACCAACGTGATCCTGCACGGCCGCTCAAGCTTCGTGCTAGAGGATATCACCACTCGCGAGCCTTACCTGCGCGGCAACATCTCGCTCTTCGACGAGAAATACCCCAAGAAGGGCGATGGCGAGTTTGAGGCTATCATAAGCTCTATCAAGGAGTTGACCTACGACATGCTCAACAAGATGGGCGACCAGGGCCGGGAGATGAAATTTGCCATCACCAACATTGACGACCCAGTATATCTCATGCACTTCCTCGCCACCAACATCCCCTTTGAGGCGCGCGACAAGCAGATGCTGCTTCAGGAAAGCGACATCAAGAAGCGTGCTTACCACCTTTTTGGCATTCTGAGTAAGGAAGCGCAACTCATTGACCTCAAGGCCAACATCCAGATGCGCACCCGCGAGGACCTGTCGCAGCAGCAACGCGAGCACTTCTTGCAACAACAGATTCGCACCATCCAGGAAGAGCTGGGCACCAACGATGACGACATCCCCGAGCTAGAGCGCCGCGCCAAGGACAAGAAATGGAACGAGAACACCCAAAAGCACTTTGAGAAAGAACTCAAGAAGCTTGAGCGACTGAACCCACAGTCGCCCGACTACAGCACACAATATGCCTACCTCGACACCATGCTCAACCTGCCGTGGAACGAATATACCAACGACAACTTCAACCTCAAGCGGGTGGAGGCAAAATTAAATAAAGACCACTACGGGCTAGAAAATGTGAAGGACCGCATCCTCGAGCACCTCTCGGTGCTCAAACTGCGTGGCGACCTCAAGGCACCTATCATCTGCCTCTATGGCCCTCCAGGAGTGGGCAAGACCTCGCTGGGACGCTCCATAGCCGAGGCTCTGCACCGCAAGTATGAGCGCATCTCGCTTGGCGGCCTGCACGACGAAGCCGAGATTCGCGGGCACCGCCGCACCTACATTGGCGCCATGCCCGGCCGCATCATCGAGGCGATGATGAAATGCAACAGCTGCAACCCTGTGATTGTGCTCGACGAGATCGACAAGGTGGGACAGGACTTCAAGGGCGACCCGGCATCGGCTTTGCTCGAGGTGCTCGACCCTGAGCAGAACGGTCACTTCCACGACAACTACCTTGACGTTGACTACGACCTCTCGAAGGTGCTCTTCATTGCCACTGCCAACAATCTGGGCACTATCTCCAAACCCCTGCTCGACCGCATGGAGGTGATAGAAATCAACAGCTACATCCCCGAGGAGAAAATAGAGATTGCCCGCAAGCATCTAGTTCCTAAACAGCTGTTAGAGAACGGCTTTGAGAAGAAAGAAATCACCTTCCCCAAAGCCACCATCACCGAGATAATCGACGGCTACACACGCGAGAGTGGCGTGCGTGAGCTGGAGAAGAAAATCGCCAAGGTGCTCCGCAAGGTGGCACGCAAGAAGGCCAGCGGCGACCCTTATCCCAAGAGCATCGACGTCGAGAGCCTAAAGGAATTCCTCGGAGCACGCGACTTCAACAGCGACCGCTACGAGGGCAACGACTTTGCCGGCGTGGTGACGGGACTGGCGTGGACTGCCGTGGGAGGAGAAATCCTGTTCATCGAGAGCGCACTATCGCGTGGCAAGGGCGAGAAGCTCACCCTTACCGGAAACCTCGGCGACGTGATGAAAGAGAGCGCAATGATTGCCTTGCAATACCTCAAGAGCCACAGCCAGCTCTTCGACATCGACTATGAGCTCTTCGACAAATACAACGTTCACATCCATGTCCCCGAGGGTGCCATCCCCAAGGACGGCCCGTCGGCAGGCGTGACAATGGTGACGTCGCTCGTGTCGTCGTTCACACAGCGCAAGGTGCGCGACCATGTGGCGATGACCGGTGAGATTACCCTGCGTGGCAAGGTGCTGCCAGTGGGAGGCATCAAGGAGAAGATACTCGCCGCCAAGCGCGCCGGCATCACCGACATCATCCTGTGCCGCGACAACAAGAAAGACATCGACGAGATTAACGACATCTACCTCAAGGGCCTCACCTTCCACTTTGTCAACACCATCAAGGAGGTCATTGACTTCGCCCTCCTACCCGACAAAGTGAAAGACGCCATTGAGCTATAGGCGGAACGAGTTTCGTTTATGGTTGATCGTTTATGGAAGACTGTGATGAGACTATAGGCATCACAACCCCCACTCTAAACTCCTAAACTATAAACTTCAGGCTTATAAAGATCAAAACTTTATAAGCCTGAAGTTTATTTAAATAATATTAGTAGCCAAAGATTTCCTCTAGGCTAATGCGCTGCACGGGAGCAATCTTCTGGAGGCGATCCATGTCGAGCTCCTTCTCGTTACCGAGGATGAGATAGCGGTAGGGCTTACCTGCCATGTTCTCCTTCTCAAAGTCAACGATATCGAAGAGATAGAGCTTGGGCAACTCTTCATACACCTTAGAGTAAATGTCGAAGTCGATGCCACGCTCTTGTGCTGCGATGTAGCTGCTGAGCACGCCAAAGCGTGTTGTGCGGCGGCTGGCAAGCTTCTTCATGAGCGACTCCTTAGCAAGATTGAAGGCCGCGTCGCTCTGCGGGATGTCGGTGAGGAGCTTGTTGAACTCATCCACGCAGTCCATCATCTTATCGTTCTGGGTGATGATGTAGGTGTAGGCGTCCTCTTTGTGTCCCATGCGGTAAGGCTGGTTATAGACTGCGGCAGCCGAGTAGGCCAGTCCGCGTGCCTCGCGCAGCTCTTGGAAGACGATGCCGTTCATGCCAGTGCCAAAATACTCGTTGAAGAGGCTGATGACAGGGGCATGCGAGGGCTCCCAGTCGCGCTCGTTGTTGTTGTACTGCACCATGTAGATGTTCTTGGCGTCGTAGGGGGCGAGCAATATCTCGTTCTGCTCTGTGGGCTGCTCCATGTAGTCCATGCCAAATGGCACGTCGAGAAGATTCTTGGGGGTCTTGTGGAGCTTAGAGATGCTTGCCGAGAGGTCTTTTTCGGTCATAGGGCCAAAGTAGAGAACCTCATGGCGCATGTTGCTAAGTCCCTGCACCAGCTCGAGTAGTTCGGCAGGATTGGTGCTGCGCAACTGCTCCTCGCTCAGGATGTTAGTGTAGGCATTGTTGGGGCCATATTGTCCGTAGGCCATGAGTCGTGCGAAGCACTGCTCCTGGTTGCTCTTGGCGTCGGCGCGGGCTTTGAGTATCTGGTCAACGAGGCGGTTGTAGGCCTCGGCATCTACTGCGGCATTCTTGAAGAGGTCTTCCACCAGCGCCACTGCTTGCGGCATGTTCTCGCTCAGGCCACTGATAGTGATATAGGTGTGGTTGTCACTTGTCGTGGCATCGAAGTGGCAAGCGAGCTTATACATCTGTTGCTTGAACTGCTGCGGTGTCAAGGTGGTGGTGCCTAGATAATTGAGATAGTCGAACGCAAGGCCGTAACGCAGGTCGGCAGTGGAGCCGAAATCAAATTTATAAACGAGATGAAACAAGTCGTCGTCGGTATTCTGCTTGTAGAGCAACGGCAGGCCAGCCTTAGTTTCGGAGATGGTCATGTCTTTCTTGAAATCGACAAAGCGTGGCTGGATAGGCTCCACGGTCTCGGCCATGAGGTTCTTGACGAAGTCGCTCTGCTTGTCGCGGTTGGTGGGGATAGGAGTAATCTCAGGCTTCTCAATCTTCTTAACAGAAGTGTCAACGCCCTCACGCTTATAAACGCACACATAATTGTTCTGCAAGTAACGATTAGCGAAATCCACAATCTGCTGCTTGGTCATTTTGCTCATGCGGTCGAGCTGACCCACCACTTGCTGCCACTCAATGCCGTTGATAAAGGCATTAACAAGATAGCCAGCTCGAGCACGGTTGCTGTTCAAGCCTCTCAAATACTGCAGCTTGGTATTGTTGACCACACTGGTGAGCAGGTCGTCGTCGAAGTCGCCTTTGCGCAGTTTCTCAATTTCGCCAAGCATTAAGTCACGAACTTCCTCAAGGCTCTGTCCCTCATTAGGATAGCCCATGAGCATAAGCAGTGAGTAGTCGGCCATCTCATCGGCATAGGCACCAGCCTCCATAATTTTTTGTGGCTGATTTAGATTGAGGTCAATAAGTCCGGCGGTGCCGTTGCTGAGCATCTCGGAAATCACCTCGAGGGTGTCGTTCTGCAGCGATGGTCCACCCTCGAAGCGCCATGCCAGGGTCACAAACTCTGCCTCCTGACCCAGCACAGTAGTATCAACAGGTGCGGTAAAGGGTTTGAGAGGAGCAAACTCTGGTCGCGAGAGTTTTTTGTTGGGCTGCCAGTCACCAAAGTACTTGTCGAGGGTGGCAATCACTTTGTCGGGTTCAAAATCACCTGCCATACAGATGGCGATGTTGTTTGGGCAATAGTAGTTGTTGTAGTAATTCTTGATGTTGGTGATTGAGGGGTTCTTGAGGTGCTCCTGGGTGCCGATGGTGGTCTGGGTGCCATAGGGATGGCCAGGGAACGCCTTGGCATTGAGTGCCTCCTCGAGTTTCCTCATGTCTTTAGCCATGCTTATGTTCTTCTCCTCATACACAGCCTCGAGCTCGGTGTGGAAGCCGCGAATCACCATGTTGCGGAAGCGGTCGCTCTGGATGCGTGCCCAGCGGTCAACCTCGTTGGCGGGGATGTCCTCGGTGTAGCAGGTCACATCGGTGCTGGTGTAGGCGTTGGTGCCAATGCCGCCAATGCCAGCCATGAGTTTGTCGTACTCATTGGGGATGTTGTACTGCGCTGCAATCTGCGACACGCTGTCGATCTCGTGATAGAGCTGCTTGCGCTTGGCAGGGTCGGTGACCTTGCGAAACTGCTCATAGCGAGCCTCTATCTCGTCGAGATAAGGAGCCTCTTTAGCGGCATCGCTGGTACCAAATTGCTTAGTGCCCTTAAACATGAGGTGCTCCAAGTAGTGAGCCAGACCAGTGGTCTCGGCGGGGTCGTTGCGTGAGCCAGTGCGCACGGCGATGTGAGCGGCGATGCGTGGCGACTCGTGATTTACACTGAGGAACACCTTCATGCCGTTGCGCAGCGTGTAGCACTGCGTGTGCATGGGGTCGCCCTCGTAGGTTACTGCTTTGGGCAGTTGAGCATCAGCTGTGAAATACATAGCCGAAACTGCAAGCAGTGTGAATAGTAATCTGAATTTCTTCATAGTGATAAATAAAATATGTGTAATAAATTATTGATTATTTTTACTGTGTTTTCGTAGCCACTCCAGTAAGGGCATCAGAAGCTTATTTGCAGGCTCAGCAGTGAGAACCTTGAGTGTGATGTGCTCGCCCATGCCGCCCAGGGTCTCAAACTGGAAATCGGGATTATTGTTATAATCAACAACGGGCACTGGGTCTCCTTCCAAACGGGCTATCGCTTCGGCAGTCATCGCCTCAAGCTTGAGCAACCAGGGGCGCACATCATTGTAGAGCAGGCGGTGGCTCTCGTTGCTGGAGTGGCTCATCGCTTTAATCACCTGGCACGCCTCGTTCACCTCACGCAGCTCGCCGAGCAACGAGTTGGACGCTGGCGACCCACGTTTCACCGACGCCATGTAATTGTCAATCCTGTAGCCTATAGCGTCGTTGTCGTAATATCTCAGGTATGGTGCCAGCTTTTTGAACGCCTCAGCATGCTTCTTACCCACCACGGCAGGTATTGCTGCGTCCCAGCTGTCGAAGCTGTCGAAGGCGGCATTGTTCCAAGCATAGTCGGCAACGCTAAAGAGCGCTATTTTCGACAGTTCGCCTTGCTGCATAGGGTTGATGATTAGCGTGTTGAGTCCAGCTAGACGTTTTTCTAAGTGCGAGAGGTTGTCGATGTGGGTCTCGTCGCGGAAGTTGCTGTAGGTGTCCATCACAAAGAGCTTGGTGGGGTCCTGGTCGTTGCACGGGTAGTTCCACCACCAGCTCACGCCACGGTCCAGCCAACTGCTCACCAGCGCCAGGTCGTCGTTGTTAGGCACCGACCACACGTCACGACCGGTGATGTAGATGTTGACCTTCTCGGGAGTGCTGCTCAGCGACTCGTAAAACTCCCTGGCACGCTCCTGGCTCACCCAGCCATGGGCATAGAGTTGTGGCACATAGTGCAGTGACTTAACGGTGTCGGCTGCAGCTGCGCCTTTCTTGTTCCACTTGTGGTCGATGCGCTGTTGAAGGGCGGTGAGATTATGGGCACACAGCTTCATGATGGCAGGGTCGCTGGGAACACCCACATCATCAACAAAGACGCCAAACTGCCTGACGCCCAGCCCGTGCATACTCTCAAACTTCGCCATTATCTTGTCGAGAACCTGCGGGTCCTCGGCATTAGCGAAGGCTTTGCCCGGGTGAATCGCCCAGATGAAGTTCACCTTGCTCTCATGCGCCACACGAGTGATGTCGCGCATCATGTCCTGAGTGAGGTAGCCGGTGCGCTGCTGCTCAGGTGTGATGGTCGTGGGATAAGGCTCTCCCCAGTAGCGCGAGTGGTAAGGGTCGCTCTTGGCGCCATACATGTAGGTGTTCATCTTGTAGCGAGCCATGAAGCGGAACAGGTCTTTTGTGACCTCGGCGCTATAGGGCACGCCATAGTAGCCCTCGATGATGCCGCGGTTCTTCAAGTCGGCATAGTCATAGATGGTCACGCATGGCAAGTTGGTTGTGCCTTGGTCAAGCATCTGCTCCAGCGATGCGAGGCCACAGAACACAGCATCAGTGTCCTCACCAATTATTGCCACATTAGCTTGACCTTTAGAATCTGATTTAAGATTCAAGATATGACGGTCATATTTTGGCAAATTGAAGATGCTTCGGTCGACACGCAACACGGCATGATGCTCATCACCAATCTTTTCTTTTGGATTGTTTACACTAAGATGCACGAAAGACGGACAGTTGTTAGGAGTGCCAGCCATAATCACCACTGGAACAAGACCATGATCACTAAGTAACTGCTTTGCGCGATTTATTGTTGTAATATCAATCCCATCTTGAGGAAATATAAATACTCTCTGAGAAAAGGATGCCGTGCCAGGATTCCTCACCTGTTCATGTGGAACGGGGTAAATAGTATATGGCTCATTAGCCATCGCCACCAAGGCGAAACACATAGAAAACAGAAGTATTAATTTTTTAATCATCAGGCATGTTTTGTAAAAAAACACGCAAATATAGCCATTTATCGTCAAAAACCCAAAAACTTCTTTGTGTTTTTCACTCAAAAGCAGTAATTTTGCAATTTAAGAACTAATAACCGAAAACTGACATGAATCTTGAACAACTCACCGAAACCATAAGCAGCTACATCTGGTCGTGGCCCATGATAATACTCTTGCTAGGCACCCACATCTTCTTGACTATCAGGCTACGAGTGCCGCAACGCAAAATATTCACAGCTATAAAACTATCTTTCACCAAGGACAAGGACTCCACGGGTGATGTGAGCCAATTCTCGGCGCTGGCCACTTCGCTGGCAGCGACCATAGGCACGGGCAACATCATTGGCGTGGCAACGGCGGTGTCGCTCGGCGGACCTGGCGCGGTGCTATGGTGCTGGCTCACAGGCGTCTTTGGCATCGCCACAAAATATGGCGAGGGACTGCTCGCTGTGAAATATCGTGTCAAGACCAGCGACGGAACAATGCTTGGTGGCCCCATGTATGCCCTTGAGCGTGGCCTTAAGATGAAATGGCTGGCGGTGCTCTTCTGCGTCTTCACTGCCATCGCAGCCTTTGGCATAGGCAACGGTGTGCAGGCCAACGCCATCAGCGAGAATTTCTCCATCCTGCTTAGCGACAACAGCAGCGTGGCCAGCGCCTCCTCATGGCTCAACAACGCTCTAGGCCTCAATCTAGACCCCCAGTTCTACTTGAGCTTCATAGTGGGCATTTGCCTGATGGCACTCGTTGGCGTGGTGATAATTGGCGGCGTGAGGAGCATAGGCCGCATCTGCTCGGCACTAGTGCCTTTCATGGCAATCCTCTATGTGCTGGGATGCCTCTATATCCTGTGCATCAACCACCAGTACCTGTGGCAGGCCGTGTGCTGGATTTGCCAGGATGCATTCTCGCTCAAAGCCTCGGTGGGCGGCGCGGCAGGCACGGCAATCATGATGGGAGCACGATATGGCATCGCGCGAGGCCTCTTCAGCAATGAGTCGGGACTCGGCTCGGCACCAATTGTTGCCGCAGCAGCACGCACCAAGAACTCCGTGCGGCAAGCACTGGTGAGCTCCACCGGCACATTCTGGGACACCGTGGTGGTGTGCGCCATCACGGGACTGGTGCTCACCACCAGCATCCTCGCCTATCCCGAGATCGACTTCCACGACGGCGGCCTGCTCACCAAGAAAGCCTTTGGCATGATACCTTACGTGGGCACGCCCATCCTCACCTTTGGCATCCTCACCTTCGCCTTCTCCACCATCCTGGGCTGGAGCTACTACGGCGAGCGCGCCATGGAATACCTGGGCGGCAAAAGGATTATCAAGTATTACCGCATCGTGTGGCTTGCCGTGTGCTTCATGGGATGCGTGATGAGCCTGGGGGTGGTGTGGAACATCGCCGACATCATGAACGCACTCATGGCGCTCCCTAACCTTGTCGCACTGCTGCTGCTCTCGGGAGTAATAGCACGTGAGACAAAACGTTACCTGTGGAGCGGACGCCTCAACGACATCGACACCACGCTCTGACATGGCTTATAGTATAATGCATCAGTGCATGGTTAGTTTGTGATTCAATAATTGCCCAGCACGTGGCAAAACACAAGAAATAACCACAAATCGTAGTGGCAGTTGTTAAAAAAAATAATTCTTGCTTTTTTATCTGTTTTTTCTATTACTAGTTGGTTATTTTTGACTAATTTTGCACTCTAAATACAATGTAGTGTAACCAACATGACAGTTGCACTGCACCAAAGGTTGTGATTTACAGCCAAGTGCGCAATGTGCTGTCATAAAAAAGTTAAAGATATATCGACACATGGGTTTATTCTCATTTACTCAAGAAATCGCTGTTGACCTGGGAACAGCTAACACTATCATTATCCACAACGACAAGATAGTAATCGATGAGCCATCGGTGGTGGCTCTCGACACCAAAACCCAGAAGCTCATGGCAGTGGGCGAGACAGCCCGCGAGATGCGCGGCAAGGTGCATGAGGGCATCAAGACGGTGCGACCGCTGCGCGATGGTGTGATAGCCGACTTCAACGCCGCCGAGCTCATGATTCGCGGCATGATCAAGAAGGTGAGCCAAAAGAACCACTGGTTCTCGCCTGCCCTGCGCATGGTGGTGTGCATCCCATCGGGCTCTACCGAGGTGGAGATACGTGCCGTGCGCGACTCCAGCGAGCACGCTGGCGGGCGTGATGTATATATGATTTATGAGCCCATGGCAGCGGCACTAGGTATAGGCATCGATGTGCTGGCACCCGAGGGCAACATGATAGTAGATATAGGCGGTGGCACCACCGAGATTGCTGTAATCTCGCTCGGTGGCATCGTGAGCAACAAGAGCATACGCATCGCTGGCGACGACCTCACCGAGGACATTCGCGAGCACATGCGACGTGCCCATAACGTGAAGGTGGGCGAGCGCACTGCCGAGCTCATCAAGATCAACGTAGGCTCCGCCCTGCCCGAGCTCGACAATCCTCCCGAAGACTACATCGTGCATGGCCCCAACCAGATGACCGCACTGCCCATGGATGTGCCAGTGTCTTACCAAGAAATATGCAACTGCATCGAGAAGTCAATCTCTAAGATTGAGGCCGCTGTGCTCAGTGCACTGGAGCAGACTCCCACCGAGCTTTATAGCGACATCATGAAGAACGGCATCTATCTGGCTGGCGGCGGCGCACTGCTGCGAGGCCTCGACCGGAGACTCACCGACAAGATTGGCATCCCCTTCCACGTGGCCGAAGACCCATTGCACGCCGTGGCCAAGGGTACAGGAGTGGCACTGAAGAACATCAAGCGCTTCAAGTTCCTGAAACGATAATATCTTTAGTTCATAGTTAAGAGTTCACAGTTAAGAGTTCATAGTTTTGTCGGACAAGTGTGAACTGTGAACTATGAACTGTGAACTATGAACTAATGGAGGATGAACAATTTAATTAACTTCATAATTAAAAACAGCGCGTGGTTCTTCTTCGCTTTCTATGTGATTTTGAGCCTCGTGCTGCTGTTCCGCAACAACCCGTTCCAGCAGAGCGTGTATCTGACGTCGGCCAACAGCACGGTAGCGACCATCTCAAGCGTGGTAAACGGCACCTCCAACTATTTCCACCTCAAGGAAATCAACGAAGACCTGCACCTGCGCAACGCCGAGCAGAAACAGCGCATCCTCGAGCTAGAGAAGCAGCTGGTGGAGCTAGAGCTAAAATATGGCGACAAGCCTAGCGGGGCAGTGTGCGGTGAGGGAGACTACTCCTTCATCCCTGCTCACGTGATAAGCAACAGCGTGGTGAACCCCAGCAACTACATCACTATAGACCGTGGCAGTGCCGACGGCATAGAGCTCTACATGGGTGTGATGGACATGAACGGCGTGGTGGGCATCGTCGATGCCGTCAACACCCACTCGGCCCGCGTGATGTCGATGCTTCACCCCGACACTAAAATCACCTGTGAGCTCAAGGGCAACGGCAACTTTGGCGTGCTGGTGTGGGACGGCAAGACTACCGACCATGCCATCCTCGAGAACCTGCCAAAGGTGGGAGAATATCATGTGGGCGACACAGTGGTCACCAGCAGCAGCTCGCTGAGCTTCCCGCCAGGATTTATGGTGGGAGTGGTGGAAAGCATCTCGCCCACCACCAAGAGCGACAGCTTCATGAGGCTCATCGTGAAACTCTCGTGCCACATCACCCGCCTGAGCAATGTGCATGTGATCAAGAACAACCGCAAGGATGAGCTCAAGCAACTCGAGAGCAAAGACGCCACATCGCTAAAAGAGGAAGGAGGGATGAAGTGATGAAAAACACACTGCTCAATTTCCTGCTACTCTTCACAGGTTTGCTGGTGGCACAGGTGGTGTGCAGCAAGATAGTGCTCTTTGGCGTGGCAATGCCCATCATCTACATCTACCTCATCTTGCGACTTCCCGTCAACTACTCCACCAACTGGACGCTCACAATAGCCTTCTTGTTTGGGCTTTTCATCGATATGTTCAACAACACTCAGGGCATGAACTCGCTAGCCTGCACAGTGATGGCGATGGCCCGCAAACCAGTGTTCAACTTCTTCATCGTCATGCGAGAAGATGAAGAGGGCGACCCAGTGCCCTCGGTTGACACAGTGGGTATATCGAGCTACATGAAGTACCTCTCAACGCTAGTGCTCATCTACTGCACGGTGCTGTTCCTGGCACAAGCATTCACTCTGCACAACTTCCCGCTCACCCTGGCCCGCATCGCCAGCAGCAGCGCGCTTTCCATATTATTAATTTTTGGCATCGACAGTTTAGTGAGCACCGAAAGTGAGAAAAGACTATAATCTCGAAAAACGCAAGTTTGTCATTGGCGGCTTTATTGTCGTCATTGTCGTCATATACCTGTGCAAGCTCTTTGACCTGCAAATCACTAGCAACAAGTACAGCCAAATTGCCGTGAGCAACGCGCGGTCGGTGAAAATCACACACCCCTCACGCGGACAAATCTACGACCGCAACGGCAAACTCGTGGTGTATAACGAGCCAGCCTACGACCTGGTGATCACGCCTAAAGACGTGACAGACTTTGACACCACCACCATGTGCTCGATACTACAGCTCAAGCGCGAGGACTTCGACCTGCTGTGGAGAAACATGAGCAACCCAAAGAAAAACCGCAACTACAGCTCCGTCACGCCACAGCCACTAGTGCAGAACCTCGACTCGCTCACCTACGGCCGCCTGCAAGAGCGGCTCTACCTCTTCCCGGGGTTTGACATCGCCCAGCGTGTGATACGCCGCTACAACTACGTCTCGGCAGCCAATATTCTGGGCGACATTCGCGAGGTCAATGCCGACGACATAGAGCGCGACAGCGACAACTACTACATCCCTGGCGACTACACCGGCGACCTGGGTGTGGAGAAAAGCTATGAGAAATACCTGCGCGGCATCAAGGGCAAAGAAATATTCATTCGCGATGCACGAGGACGCAACAAGGGACGCTACAACGACGGCAAGGACGATGTGGCGCCAGTCGCCGGCAGTGACCTGCAGCTGAGCATCGACATCGACTTGCAGCAGTTTGGAGAAAAACTCATGCGTGGCAAAAAAGGCGCCATCGTCGCCATTGAGCCCAAGACGGGAGAAGTGCTCACCCTCGTCACCAGCCCCAACTACGACCCATCACTGCTGGTGGGAAAAGACCGCGGCAAGAACTATGCTAACCTCGTCAACGACCCCAGCAAGCCACTCTTCGACCGAGCCATCATGGCCGCCTACCCTCCTGGCTCCACCTTCAAGCCATCGCAGGGCCTGATGCTGCTGCAAGAAGGCATCATCACCACCAGCACTTCTTACCCGTGCTATGGTGGATACATCAACAAAGGTCTGAAAATAGGCTGTCACGGCCACGGCTCGCCCATCTCGCTGCAACCAGCCATCGCCACATCGTGCAACGGCTACTTCTGCTGGGGGCTTTACTACATGCTCAACAACCGCAAGTATGGCGGCCTCGAGAAATCATTCACTACTTGGAAGGACTACATGGTCTCGATGGGGTTTGGCTACAAGCTCAACATCGACCTGCCTGGAGAGAGCCGAGGCTTCATCCCTAACGCGCAATTCTACGACAAGATGATAGGCAAGGGAAATTGGGGCGCTAACACCATCCTCTCCATCGCCATTGGACAAGGCGAGGTGATGCTCACACCACTACAAATCGCCAACCTCAGCGCCACTATCGCCAACCGTGGCTACTACATCACCCCACACGTGGTGAAGAACATTCGCGACGTGGGAGTGCTTGAGCAATACACCGTGAAGCACCACACCAAGGTGAACCCGCAATACTACAACCTAGTGGCAACAGGCATGAGAATGGCTGTCACTGGTGGCACATGCCGTGGCGCCAACCTGCCAGGTCTTGACGTGTGTGGCAAGACGGGAACCGTCGAGAACCCACACGGCCAGAACCACTCGGTGTTCATGGGGTTCGCTCCTAAAGACGACCCCAAAATCGCCATCTGCGTGTATGTGGAGAACGCCGGTTATGGCGCGCAAGTGGCAGTGCCACTCGGGGCAATGGTGCTTGAGCGATACCTGCGTGGTGCCAGCGAGGAGATAGAGGAGCGAGCCAACAAGTGGAGCGATAACGCCTGGATGAACGACACCCCCAAGCAGGCTGCCGACCCTGCGCCAGCACAAGCCTCACAGCCCGCGACCACCACCGCCAGCAACAGACCCACGCGCGACAACAAACCCATCAGCGAGCATCAGCGCGAGAGAGCCATCATAGTAAACCCCATCAGATTTATCAGCACATCACGATATGGACACCTCAAGGGATAACAACGAGAGCAACAAGCTGCTCGCCTCGGTCGATTGGTTCACCGTGCTGCTATATATTATTCTTGTAGTGGCAGGCGCCATAAGCATCTATGCCGCCACCACCAACAGCCTCTCGCAGGTGAGCATCTTCGACTTCAACACCTATTCGGGCAAGCAGTTTTTGTGGATAGGCCTCTCTTTTGTGATAGGCTTTGCGCTGCTGCTCATCGACCGCCGCATGTATGAGGGCTATGCTTATCTCATATATCTGATAATGATAGTCATCCTCATTGCCACGGCATTCCTGGCGCCCAACATCAAGGGCTCTCACTCGTGGCTGAAGTTTGGCGCCGTGAGCATCCAGCCCGCCGAGTTTGCCAAGACCGCCACAGCACTGGCGCTGGCAAAGCTCTTCAGCACCTACGGCTTCAAGCTAGGCAACTTGCGCACCTACATCGTGCCACTAGCCATCATCTTCATCCCCGTGCTGTGCATCCTGCTCGAGCGAGAGACCGGCTCGGCCCTGGTCTATTTCTCACTGATTTTCGTGCTCTACCGTGAAGGAATGAGCGGCTTTGTGCTCTATGCCATCCTGGCGGCGGTGTCGTTCTTCGTTATCACTCTCAAGTTTGCCGGCGAGATGGTGATGGGCATACCTATGGGCTATTTCATTGTTCTTACCATTGTGATGATCACGGTAGTGCTCATGCTCTTCTTCTACTGCCGCGCCATGATACCCGGCCGCAACGTTATGATAGGATATATCGCAAGTGCGTTGGTGGCGTGGGGACTCTCGGCATTGGGTGTCAATATCAACGGATATGTCTTCTTCTTCACCGTCATCCCGCTGTCAATCATCTACTTGCTCATAGCGATGTTCCGTGAGAACATCAACAGGATGCTGATAACTATAGGCTTTGCGGTAGCGTCGATAATCTTCATGTTCTCGGTCAACGCCGTGTTTAACAACGTGCTGGCATCGCACCAGCAAAACCGCATCAAGGTGGCACTTGGCATCATGGAAGACGTCAAGGACAAAGGCTACAACGTGAACCAGTCAAAGATTGCCATAGGCTCGGGGGGCTTTGCTGGCAAAGGCTTCCTGCAAGGCACCCAAACCAAGCTTAACTACGTGCCCGAACAGCACACCGACTTCATCTTCTGCACCATAGGCGAGGAAGAGGGTTTCATAGGCGCCTCGGCAGTGCTGCTGCTGATGCTTGCGCTAATCTTGCGCGTCATAGCCATCGCCGAGCGGCAACACACCGCCTTTGGGCGAGTCTATGCCTACTGCGTGGCGGCAATCCTCATCTTCCACGTCACCATCAACATAGGCATGGTAATAGGGCTTGTGCCAGTGATAGGCATCCCCCTACCATTCTTCAGCTACGGCGGCTCCTCGCTATGGGGGTTCACCATCATGCTCTTCATCTTGCTGCGCATCGACGCCGCCCGAGCCGAGTACGGCACTTGGTAATGCTAGGTGAATAATGCGTAATTGCTTTCTTGTGCAATTTGTGCCAAAATTCCTATTAATTCTTTGCTCTGTTAACTTTTTTGGTCGGGGGAAAATTGTTACCTTTGCGGTGAAAGTAAAAATCAATTTATCAACCAATCGCTATGCCCTATTTCTCGATAATAATTCCTGTGTATAACCGCCCAGCCGAGGTGGAGGACTTGCTGCGAAGCCTCGCACAGCAGTCGTGCCGCGACTTTGAGGTGTATCTCGTGGAGGACGGCTCCACGGTGCGTTGCGACGAGGTGGCAAAGCGCTACGAGGACCGCCTCGACCTGCATTACCACTACAAGGAGAACGAGGGGCGCAGCATTGCCCGCAACTACGGCTTGGAGCGCGCCAGCGGTGAGTATTTCATATTCTTCGACAGCGACTGCGTGATACCCAGCGACTATTTCAAGACCCTCAAAGCCGAGCTTGAGCGCGAGCCGGTAGATTGTTTTGGTGGCCCCGACGCGGCAAGCGACGACTTCACCGACGTGCAGAAGGCCATCAACTTCTCGATGACCTCGTTCTTGACCACGGGCGGCATACGCGGCGGCAAGGTGCAGCTCGAGAAGTTCGTGCCACGCTCGTTCAACATGGGCTATAGCCGCAAGGTGTGGGAGACGGTGGGAGGCTTCCGCGAGATGTTCAGCGAGGACATCGACATGAGCACCAGGGTGCGACAGGCTGGCTTCTCCACGCGCCTCATCCGCGAGGCCTACGTCTATCACAAGCGCCGTGTCGATTTAGCGAAATTTGCCCGCCAGACCTACGTCTTCGGCATGTCGCGCATCACCCTAAAGCTCCTCTACCCTGGCTCGCTCAAACTGGTGCATTGCCTGCCGGCAGTGTTTGTGCTGGGATGCGTGGCGTTGATACTCCTCGCCATCTTCTGGCGCTGGTGGGCCATACTGCCGCTAGCGCTCTATGTAGTGATGCTGTGGGTGAGCGCACTGCTCAAGACCAAGAGCCTGAAAATCGCCTCCATTGCCGTAATGTCGAGCTTCGTGCAACTGGGTGCCTACGGCACGGGGTTCATCAAAGCCTTCGTGTGGAAGATCCTCTTGGGCCACGGCCGCGACATCAACGAGGAGATTGCCATGCGCAAGGGAAAATGAAATTAAGTGTTAAGGGTTAAGGGTTAAGTTTAAGGTTCTAGATAGTCTAGAATCTCTAGATAATCTAGGAAATCCAGAAAATAAACCAATGGAACAAAACGATATAAAATCACGGGCGTTGAAGCTCAACACGGCACTCGATGACCGCCCTCGCGAGAAGGCCATGAGATATGGGTTCTCAACCTTGTCGCCTGCCGAGCTCTTTGCAATCATCCTGGGCAGCGGCAGCCGTGGCGAGAGCGTGGTGGAGCTGTGCCAGCGCATCCTGGGTGACCATGACAACAAAATCTACAAGATAGCCCGCCGCAAATACAGCGACCTCGCGCGCATGTATCGCGGTGTGGGCGAAGTGAAAGCGGTGGAAATCCTTGCCGCTATAGAGATAGCGCGGCGCTTCCAGGGCGAGGAGTTCGACAACGACTACCAGATCACCGACGCCAACGCCGCCTACCGCTACCTGAGCACCTTCATGCTCGACAAGGAGCACGAGGAGATGTGGGTGCTGCTGCTCGACCGCGCCAAGCACGTGAAAGGCCGCGAGCTGGTGAGCATAGGAGGCACAGCAGCCACCGTGGGCGACGAGAAAATCATCCTCAAGCACGCCATCACCCACCTGGCCAGCAGCATCATTATTGCCCACAACCACCCGAGCAACAACCCTCGCCCCAGCCTCCAGGACGACACGCTCACACAGCGCGTCAAGCGCGCCTGCGACGCCGTGGGCATTCCCCTCGACGACCACATCATCATGTGCCGAGGCAACTACTATAGCTACCAGGTGGAGGGCAAAATATGAGAATAAGTGTTAAGGGTTAAGAGTTAAGGGTTAAGTGGTGGGCCAGTCTTGAAAATCAAATTCTAGTTCTATCCATTCTTTGCCAGGGGTGGAGGGTGATTGCTGTGTGCCGTGTTTTGTAACAGAGAGACCCAACAGGCGTATGGGGTGCTGCCTGTAATCGACCTGCTCCATCAGCTGGCTGGCGAGCGGAGCAATGTCGTCATGGTGGCGCAGCACCTTGTCTTGAGTGACCGAGCGCGTTATCTGCTTGAAGTCGTGGAATTTCACTTTAAGCGTGAGGGTGCGGCCCTCAAAGTCATATTTGTTGAGCCGGCGCACTAGTTCGTCGATAGTAGCATGTAGCATTTCGTGGACTGCCTCGGCGGTGTTGATGTCGTGCTCAAAGGTGCGCTCACAGCCCATTGATTTGCGTTCCCACTCCACAACGACTGGACGGTTGTCGATGCCACGCGAAAAGTTGTAGAACACCGGTCCCATCTTGCCGAATACATCAGTCAGGTGCTTGAGCGACACTTGCCGCAGGTCGGCGCCGGTGTAAATGCCCATCTTGTGCATCGTCTCGGCAGTCTTGGGACCCACGAGCCAGAATTTCTCAATGCGCAACTTGTCGATAAAATCTTGTGCGCGAGAGGGGTGGATGGTACACAACCCATCGGGCTTGCGCTGGTCGCTCGCAATCTTGGCCAGGAACTTGTTGTAGCTCACTCCAGCCGACGCCGTGAGGTGCAGTCGCTCCTTAATCTTAGCCTTTATCTCACGGGCTATATCCACAGCTAGGGCTATGCCTGGCTTGTTCTCGGTAACATCGAGGAAAGCCTCGTCGAGCGAGATAGGCTCCACCAGGTCGGTATATTCATGGAAGATGGCGTGCATCTGTCGCGACACCTCTTTATAAATATGGTAGCGCCCTGGCACCACGATGAGCTGCGGGCACAGACGCTTGGCCACACGCATCGACATGGCCGAGTGTACGCCAAATGGCCGTGCCTCGTAACTGGCTGTGGCCACCACACCACGCTCGCTGTCGCCTCCCACGGCAATGGGCTTGCCGCGCAGCTCGGGGTTGTCGCGCTGCTCCACCGAGGCGAAGAAGGCGTCCATGTCGATATGTATTATCTTGCGTTCCATAAAGGCAGTGCAAAGATAACTCTTTTCTCCCGAAAAAAAGGTGAGGACTCATCAGAATCCTCACCTAGAAAATGATTTATGCCAAAAGGGCTGTTATGGCTCTACTGTAGCTACCGAGCCAGCGCTGTGGGCGGTGATTTGCGGGGCATACTGGCATTGTGCCGTGGCGATGCCCACATTGTAGCGGCCCGGAGCGGTGACAAAGACGTCGTAGCTAATAACGTGCGTGCCCTTGTCGAGGCTCGAGAAGAAGATGTTAGTCTCGCTGTCCTTGATCTCGAGGTAGTAGTAAGAGCGGTCGGCATAGCGGTAGCCCGAGAGCTTATCCACCGGTTCGAAGCAAGAGCCACGCTCGTCTTTAACGGTAACGAAGTCGAGGTCCTTGGCGTTCTTGATGACGGTGCGCACCTGTATCTTGTCGCCCACCTTGAAGTTCTCCACACGGCGCAGCGTGCCGTCGGTGTTGTAAGCATAAAACTCCTTGTGGATGGAGAGGTCATAGATGCTCACCTCCTTGACATCACTCATCTGGGCCTTGAACTGGCTATAGATGGCACCCCACGCGGGACTCGAGCCCTGGCGCTCGATGTGGAGCGTGGCAAGCGAGGTGGCGGGAATCTCCTTGCGGCAGTAGCCTAGGTAGGCGTCAACCTTGTCAAAGGCGAGTGGCTTGCCATCGATGGTGATAGTTGAAGCGCCATTACGCTCGAGCCACTTGCTGCCAGTGGCGAGCAGGCTATAGACGGCATCGGCGGCGAGGCTGCTTGAGCCCCAGTCGTTGGTCTGCTTCATCAGCAGCATCCACTTGCGCACCTGGTCAATCTCCTGCTGACGTGGGTCAACCTCGTTCATCGCCTGGAGAATGGTAGAGGTCACAGCCACCTTGTCGAGGTAGCGCCACCCTGCCTGCACGTTGTCCCAGTACATTCCCATCTCGGGCTTGGTGAGCGCAAACTGGCGTATCGACTCCACGATGTCCTTTGCCACCTTCTGGTAATTGTTGCGACCCAGCGTGATGGCATAGAACGCCTTGTTGCCCAGGCTAGTGCCCTTCCAGTCCTTAGTCATCGCCTTGAGGCAGTTCTTGAGCATCTTCTCGTTCTCGCCAGTAACGGGGAACTCAGGATAAAGCGTGCGAACATAAACATAATCGCTGAAACCACTGTGGTTGTTCTTGTTGTACTTTAGATGCTCCTTGTAAACGCGCAGATACTCCTTGTCGAAATAGACTATCGCACGTTTCACCATAGCATTGATGTCGGCATCATCCTTGAGATAGCCCAAATGACGCAGCTCGCCAATGAGCTCGAGCACGGTAGATGTGGTGTAAAGCGACGACTCGCAGCCAGGATATAGATACCAGGTGAAGCCGCCGTCGGCCATCTGCAGGCGTTGCAGACCCTCGACTATGCGCTTGTGCTCGGCGGCCATGAGCTGCTCGTCAAATAGCTCATTCAGTCGTGACATGCGCAGCGTCTGCCGGTCGGCCTCGTTCACCCAGGGCGAGGCGAGCAGGGTGCCAATCTTGAGGTCGCTGTTGCGGGCGAGCATCGACACAAGGGTAGAGTCTTGCTCGTGGGCCTTCCAGTAGTCAACAGCCTCCTTGATGTTAGGCTGCGACTTGGCGATGCCCTGTGCCAGTGTGATGGCAAAGAGGCTGTGAGCCAGCGAGGTGGCAACCTTGTAGTTATCGTTGAAGATAGTGGGCAGCGCTTGCACGCAGTACCACACGGGGTTGTCGCAGTACTCGAGTGTGACACGAGCGTCGCGGGCAAACTGCGGCAGCTGAGTGGTGAAATGAGGTGTGGCGGCATCGATGTAGAAGGGCTGCGTCTCAATCACTGGCGAGATGGCCTGGAGCACAGGAATCATCACCTGCTCACCGTCGCCAAAGTTGCCTGTGGCAGCCTTCACGCGGAAGCCCACGAAGGGGATGGTGTCGGGCACCTCCCAGTCAACCTTGAGGGTGCTGGTGCCATTGGGAGCAATGTTCTCGTTGAAGTTCTTGCGCACTATCACCTCATTGGTGCGAGGGTTGAACAGCTCAATGATGGCGTCGCACGCCAGAGCGTTGTCGGTTGAGTTCTGCAAGCTTGCCGCCAGCTGGGTCTTGTCGCCCTGCCGCAAGAAGCGTGGAAGGCTCGACTTGACCATCACGGGTTTGTTGGTGAGCACCTCGCGCTTGAGCACGTCGGTGTTGAGGGCGTTGTTATAGGCAATGGCCTGCATTATCCAGGTGGTGTTGAAGTTGGGCACCTCAAACTCTAGCGACACATTGCCCTGCGCATCACTCACGAGCATAGGTTGCCACAGAGCCACCTTCACGTCGCTCTCGCGCAGCTGCACCTTCTCGAGAGCTGCCTCATCCACTGCGGGCGCCGCACCGCTGGCCTCCTCCATGAGCGCCACCTCCTCGTCGGCCTCGTCGGCCATGCCGGCATCGGCAACCATCTCATCGGCTACAATATTGAGCTCTGTGACACGCTGCGCATTCCTCGTCTTTGCCATAGGCATTGCCGCAGCATCATAGAGCACCATACCCCTGCCGGCGCCAAGCAGGTAATCCATCCTTACGTTCTCAAAGAAGTTTTCATCGTAGGTGTTGAACTCGGCAATCGAGGCACTATTAGTCCTTAGACTGTGGTGGCTCCACGACGGACTGTTGCTCACGCTCCCCGAGAGGCTATTCTCATAGAAAGTGAAAACACGCTTGCCATATACTGCGGGGAAGAACGACCAGGTGTTGTCGCTGATGTCGTTGATAGCCTTATCCATCATCTCGAGCAACATGGCTCCCGGCTGCGGCTTGTCGTTCTCGTCAACGAGGGTGAAAGACCACTTCTCGTTCTCGCCCGAGAGCAGCTTGTCGCGGAACGTGTTGACCTTCACCTTGAGGGCACGAGCCTTGACGTTGCCGTTCATGCGCACCTGATGGGTGAAAACCTCGTTGTGCGCCACGCTGTAGAACTTGATGCTCAGGTAGCCACCAGGGTTGCTAGGCAGGGCTATGGCAAAGTCGTTGATACCCTGTTTCATCGTGAGCCATCCCTGCTTCTCCACTTTCTCGGCCGACGAGGCGATGTAGTAGATGTAGGCCTCGGGGGTTGCTGTGCCAATGGTGATGTGAGCCACGTTCTTGTCATCTACGCTGCGTCCGTCGCTAGGCAGCCACAGTGGCGAGCCTCTCTCGGGACTCGTCGTCTCGCCCTTGCGGTAGAGCTTGAGGTAGCAAGTGGTGGTCTCGGTGTCGCCGAGCATGTTGGCAGTGACTTTATATTTTCCCGAAGGCAGCTTGGTGAGATCTACCACGGGCTTCTCGCTGTTGATGTTGCCCGAGGCCACCACGTTGCCGTTCTCGTCTTCCACCTTGTAGTAGCACTCCACGCCCTTCTCGTTCTCGTCGGTGCTGTTAAAGGTGAGGGGCAGCTTCAGTGGCTCCACATTGTTGAAGTCCTTGCTGCTGGCGAGCTCTATGCCACGGCGGTCGCCAATGATGAAGCAGTGGCTTCCCTCTTGCGACTCGCCGGCGCCGTTAGTACACTGGGCGTCGAGCACATAGTTGTAATGGTAATATTTTGATTCGTTTTCCTTGAAAGCCGAGGCGGGGAGCTCCAGCGTGAACTCGCCATTGTCGCCAGTGGTCATCACGGTGTCGATCACGTTCTCGCCACGTGCCGACTGCCACCGCCACCACCAGCTCCACTCATTGCGGTAGAGCCGCACCTTGACCTCGGCGCCAGGCACTGGCACACCGCTATAGGTGAGAGCCTTGCCGGTGATTTTCACTGGCTGGTTGCTGGTGAACACCTGGCGGGTGTCGGGGAACGACACGGTGAAGGTGGGAGCCTTGTACTCGCTCACGTTCACATGATGAGAGGCAAGGTAGTCATTATATTTCTCGCCCGTTCTGAAGGTGAGTGAGAACTGGCCATTCATGCGGTCGGTAGGAATCTTGAACGCGCCCTGAACGCGCCCGTAGGCATCGCTTTCCACATCCAGGGTGTCAACGGCCTTGTGATTGGTGTCATAAAGGACTACCCGCACCATCTTGTTCTCAAGAGTGCTCATATGCTCGCTGGTGATGATGTGGAGGATAGCGGCAAACTTCATTGTCTCGCCAGGGCGATAGATGTTGAGGTCGGTGAACACCTGAGCCGTGACGTTGCTGTAAGGCTCGCCTTTCTTGAACGGCCTCACGTTAATGCCAGGGATATACTTGTCGGCACCCTGCGTGGCCATCACGCTGTGGCTGTAGTAGTCTTTGCCCTTTGGCAAGAGGGCGCTGCCGTCCTTGTCGGTGGTTGCCGAGCTGTTGTCTTTGTGATTGCTGTAGCTGCTCTCAATGTTGAGCTTCACGCCTTGCTGAGGCTTGCCCGAGCGAGTGTCAACCGTCATCACCCGGTCGTCAAAGCCCTCACCACCAGCGCTGAACATGGTGATGTTATGCACCACAACCATATTGTATGTCCTGATGTCGGCGTCAACCACCTCTTGCCCCTCGTTGTTAGTGAACGCACCCACTATCATATACCTGCCAAATGGCAGTGGCGGCAGCTGCTCTTTCACATCGTTGCTGAAAGGCACCACCCCGGGGCTGTGCAGCCTGTGGGAGCGCACCAGCTCGAGGTCCTTGAGCGTGAATTTCTTGCTTGAGCTTCGGTCTAAGGCGGCATACACATTGTCGGGCACGCGGTAGATGCGCACCTCCACATCGTTCACATTAGAGAAACTGGCACGCACCTCAAAGGGGTCGCTACTGGTGAGATGCTTGTCGTAATGCAGGTTCACACTCTGCCGCTCAACGTCATAAATCTCGTTTTGCACCTCGGGGGTGTAATAGGAGTTAGGGAAACGGTTCACATAGTCCTTCAAGTCGCTATAGTGATCCCGAGCATAACACTTAAGCAGCAGCATGGCGCTGTGCTCGTTGTCCTTATACTTCTGGTACTCGGCAAAATCGTCTTTCAAGGCGTCGGTCTTAGTTGCGGCATACATCCATTCGGGAGTGCCCTCCTGGCAGGAGCGCAGCCATCGCCTATTGAGCTCCTCTTCAAAGTCGTCGTCTTGATACTCAAAGAGCTTTAAGCTGTGGACACACAGTGCCTGAAAGAGCGTGGGAACATACACCGCACCCATGGCGTCGCCATCGATGAAGAGCTTGCTGTAGTTGCCCACTGGGCACTGCTTGAGGTACTCCTCGTCGGCAAGGGCGGCATTAACGAGTTCCTTTATCTTGTTGCTGAACTGCTCGTTGTCCCACTCGGTGTAGTCGCTGGCGGGCGCCTCATCGGTGGCGTTCTCGCGGTCACTCACGCCATAGGCTTCCACATAGTCTTTAAAGACACAAGCCTCCAGGAAGTTGAGAAGGGCCTTGTAGTCGGCACGGCTCTCCTTTTTCTTCACGTCCTCGATTTGCATGATCACGGTGTCCATCGACTCCTGCGACACCTTGCCCTTGGCTATCGAGAACCTCACGAGGGCATCGACCATCATTTGGCCGTCGCCGCTGCGTTGCGCCTTTTTCAGCTGCGCGAGCGCATCCTTGCTCACCTGCTGCGGATAGTCGAAGTCGGGCTCCTGCTGCGCGTGAGCATTAAAAGAAAATAATCCCATAATGGTGAGGATTAGAATGAATTTTGACAAAATACTATGCATAATCGTTTATCGTTTATGGATTATGGTTTATGGCTGGTGGTTTATTGTTTTGGGAAGACTGTGATGCGATTACAGGCACAGCAACCTGTTGACCCTGTTGCCGACAAGGCACGTCTTGTCACTACATAACCATCAACCACTAACCTTCAAGTTTCGCAAAACATTTAATATTATAACGTAATAAGGCGACATATATTTTATTTTAACTCAAGTTTCTAACGCTCAAAACTTTTGAGATAGAATTCGTTGCAATTCGTTTAATTCGTGTGCCGTGTCACTGCATTTTTGGCTGAAAAAAGAAAAAAAATGAGATTTTTTTCAAAAAAAGTTTTGGTGGTTCAGAAAAAAGTAGTAATTTTGCACCGCAATTGAGAAAAATGCCATCAAGCGAGACAAGATGTAGGGACAAGGCGTGCCTTGTCCGAACTAAAAACCTTGCGAGCGTGAGCATTTTATGAAAAAATTGTCCTGTGGTGTAACGGTAGCACACCGGATTCTGGTTCCGTTTGCGTGGGTTCGAATCCTACCAGGACAACCAAGGGAAGTGGCCACATGTGCGGTCACTTTCTTTTTGAGAAACAACATTTTATTAACCGCGGTAGCCCTCAGCGCAGGGCACGCCGCACAAAACAAAACTTATTAAACATGGCAACAAAAATCAGACTGCAACGTCATGGTCGCAAAGACTATCCGTTCTATCCCATTGTCATCGCCGATAGCAGGGCACCACGAGATGGTAGATTTATTGAAAGGATTGGTTCGTATAACCCAAACACTAATCCTGCTACAATAAGTTTGAATTTCGACAGAGCTCTCTACTGGCTCAACGTGGGCGCAATCCCCACCGACACCGTTCGCAACATCCTCTCGCGCGAAGGCGTGATGCTGATGAAGCACCTCCAGGGCGGCGTCAAGAAGGGCGCCTTCAACCAAGAAGAGGCTCAACGCCGTTTCGACGCTTGGAAAGCCGAGAAGGACGCCAAGCTCGAGGCCGTTCGCAACAACGAGCGTGAAAGCAAGAAGGCCGCTACCAAGCAGCGCCTTGAGGACGAGGCCAAGAAGAACGAGGCTAAGGCCGAGGCCGTAGCACAGAAGCGCGCCGAGATCGCCAAGGCTAAAGCCGAGGCCGAGGCACAGGCTGCCGCCGAGGCACAAGCCGCTGAGGAGGCCGCTAAGGCTGCCGACGAGGCTCCCGCTGCCGACGCTCCCGCCGCCGAAGAGGCTCCCGCCGCCGAGTAACACACTGCGCGTGGCACGCCACAGCCTCTCTAGGTGTGGCACTTCTTACTTGATTAACTTATAAGGCAACGCCCTGACGGAGTACATCCCGCCAGGGCGTTGTCATTGGTGTATAGGTTATCGTTTATGGTGTATGGTGTATGGTGTATGGTGTATGGTGTATGGTGTATGGTGTATGGTTTATGGTTTATCGTTTATCGTTTATGGTTTATCGTTTATCGTTTATCGTTTATGGTTTATCGTTTATGGTTTATCGTTTATGGTTTATCGTTTATGGTTTATCGTTTATGGTTTATGGAAGACAGTGGTGAGACTATGGGCACTACAGCCTGTTTTAGCTTCAGCCGGAGGCTGAAGAGCGGGGACGGTGGTTCGGGGATCGGGGATCGGGGATCGTGGATCGGAGATTGGGGATCGGAGATCGGGGATTGGGGATTGGGGTGATGTAGGGACAAGGCGTGCCTTGTCCGCTCCGCCCGACCTGTCCGACATGTCCGCCCCGTCCGCCTTGTCCGCCCCGTCCGCCCTGTCCGCCCCGTCCGCCCCGCCCGACCTGTCCGACCTGTCCACCCCGTTCGCCCTGTCCACCCTGTCCACCCTGTCCGGCCTGTCCGACCCGTCCTACCCGTCCGACCTGTCCGACCTCTCCACCCTCTCCACCCTCTCCAAAAATCCAGAAAAACAAAACCTTAAATTACCTTAAATTTCGTACCCCAAAAGACAATCAATCTTAAATGAACCAAAATGAACGGTATTTGCACCTAATTGCTATTAATATTGCTCATTTCCACAATTTTAATCTCTTGCAAACCACGACTAATATACTTATTTTTGCAAAAAATCGGCTCGCAATGACGATAGTTTGAAAGTTTTCACTATATTTGCAAGTCCAAGAGTGTTACGGCACTTATGGCGGCAAAATATCATCAGGAGCCACAGATGCTTCGCCTTGTCAAAATAAATCTGGAAAATTTATAAGTAGTAAGGGGCGACGCGCTGAACGAGGGTTTCCTGCCTAATGGCATAGGGACAGTTGCACACCACTCTGTGGTGAAGCAGCGCCATAGCTACAGGTGTGAGCCGATTTTCTTCTTACTACAGGTTTTCCAGAGCCTTTTTGACACAAGAAAGTCATCAAGGCTCACACTTTGTGTGCCTTCTTGAAGACAATTAATGACAGGATATACAATGTTTATTAAGGACAACGCGCCACAGAGAGTGTCAAACGATTAAAAACAAAAAAAAACCAAGTAGGAAGAAGCCGAAAATCCTGAAAACAGTAGGCGGTATCTAAGATTCAAGTTTAATGATGAGTAAAGAATATCTTAATATCAATCAAATTAGTGATATTTGCGATATCATCGGATGTGAACAAGATGTCGTTAATAACAAATCTAATTGGTGCTTTTTTCCCGCTCATAAAGAATTAAATCCGTTGATTCATTATGAATATATTAATGGTTGTGTTCAGTTCCATGTTGAGTGTGATACCCCTGAATTGCTGGATAAGTTTGAACAATTACTTGGATCAAAAAGAACACAACGTATTCATTATAATAAACAAGTAAAAGGTTCTTCAATTATTAACGCTTTCAGTGACTGTTATAAAATAATTAACCCAGTTATTGAAGATTATGTGAATTACCTTCACAGTAAATATTATGTTGTTAACAGCCTTGTTGAAAGTGAAATAAATAAACAAAACGCGTTTAAACAGTTTCATTATAACTACTTGCAAGGTTTCTCCAATGACAACAACGGACCATCCGAGAATGACCACACTCGCATTTTAATGTCTTTTCTCAAATGCCCCAATACTCCAAACCTGCCTTTTGGAATGCTTGAGTCTTTCTTCAACCAACTCAACATTAAAGTTGACTGTAAAAAGGATGGCATTAAGATTTATATAAATAAAGGTTATAAAAATGGTAGAGACATAATTGATGGATTGATTGTTAAAGACAATGATTTTGCTGTAATATTAGAAAACAAGGTGTGTGGAGCTCCTGATCAGCCAGAACAAATAAAACGCTATGTTGAAGCTCTAAATAATATCCCTTTTAGTAACATTTATGTTATATATCTCACAAAGGACGGTTCTGTTAATGATGGAAGACCATCAAAGGATAGTTGTCCAGAAAATTTAGAGCAATGCCTTGGTAGTAATTTGATATGTGTCAACTATCATGACGACATATTACCCTGGCTTAGAGATATAGTTCTGCCACAAGTCAAATATACATCAGTGGGTTGGGCTGTAAATAATTATGTCGATTACCTTGAAATGTGGTTTGGTGAAGATGTCATTACGAAATCAATAGTAAACAATTTAAAAAATGCGATATTCACGGCACTGTCTATAAATGATAGATCTTGTGATGAGCATTGCAAAACCAAAAAGCTTTATGAAATCATAAAGGAACTTCAAACATCAACAAAATATGATGCGTTGAAGGAGATCTTGGTTAGGTATGTTGAGTTGATGATTTCACCGTTAAGGGAAGAATTTAAGAGAGAAACAATAAAATTCTTTAAAGACAATGGGAAAAATGTTATTGTCAATGACAGATTGAATACTGGTTATATACAAGTGAGAAGTGAAGATTGGGATTCTCATGTTCACTATGAGTGGTGTGAGCTGACTCCAATTAAACTATTCTTCGATAAAGAGCCATTGAAACTAATGGTACATATTGAAGGAAAAGGGCTGAAGGGAGATAAAGCGAATTTTAACCAAAACCATAAAGAGATGCCGATATCGTTCAATCTTAATGACGATTGCCTTGCTGATAAAATCAGGAATAATACAACTGGAGAATGGCTTAAGAATGTATATGGACAATTTATTTGCTTCTGGGACGAATTGGAGGCAATAAGCAATAAACTGACTCAAAATGTTTCATTATAAGAAGAAACAATAGGAACTTTTAAAACAATAATATGATTCAAACTATGAAACGATTTTCAAAACATTTATCAAGATTTGTATTGCTATTAATTGTGGTTATGCCACCGTTACGAGCGAGTGCTTATACTTTCCATACCATTGAATATCATGGAGTATACTATAACGCATGTCTAGAAATCCACCAAGCTTATGCTACAGACTATAATAAGTATTGTACTGAGGCAGACATACCGTATACTTTAATAAATAATGAAGGGTGGTACTTTGTGACAAGAATTGTTGGTAATGCTTTCAGTGGCTGGACTAACTTGAATAAGGTTATAATACCGAGTTCAGTAGATGAGATTGGAGATTATGCTTTCAAAGGTTGCACATCCTTAACTGCAATTTTTTGCCAAAGACCAGATCCATTAACGATTAATCCAAATGTGTTTTCTAATTATAATGCAAATCTTTACGTGCCAAGTGCATCAGTTTCTAAATACAAGGCAAAGGATCCTTGGAAACGATTTAATGTTTTAAGTGATGAAGGTACTGCTACTGGTATCACACTAAACAAATCGTCATTGACAATCAAGATTGGTGACACTGAGAAATTACTTGCCACAGTAACCCCAAGCGATGCCATTAACAAGACTGTCTCCTGGTCATCAAGTAAACCCGGAGTTGCGACAGTTGACCAAGATGGCAATGTGACGGCAAAGACTTTTGGCGACGCCATTATCACCGCTACGACTACCGACGGTTCTAATCTCAGTGCCACTTGCCAAGTTTACGTAAGAACAAAAGTGCTCGCCACAGGCATATCTCTTAATAAAACATCAACGAGTCTCAAAGTTGGAAGTGCAAAAACTCTTGTTGCCACAGTGTCCCCGAGTAACGCTACCAATAAGACTGTCTTATGGAGATCAAGCGACTCATCGGTGGCCTTTGTTGGCCAGGATGGCCAGGTTGTTGCTAAGGCACCTGGCACCGCAAATATCACCGCCACCACTACCGATGGAACCAACCTCAGTGCCACTTGTAATGTAACCGTCACTTTGTCGGGGGGGGCTGGCTCTTGCCCATCTGTTTTGGCGCTCTCAGCTTTAGAAAGTGAGCAGCCTGCTGACAATGTGGGTGTTGAGCTCATGCTGGTGAACTCTAGCCTGAACCTCAACGGCTTCAACATTGAGGTGGAACGAGCTTTGGGCAACGGGAACATAAGGTTCAAGAACTTCACCGCAAGTAACTATGCTAACGTGATACTGCAACAGTGGGAAGGCACTACCTGGATTGAGAATGAAGACGGCGACATGGTGGAGATGGAAATCACCGATGATGTACGCAAGCAGAAATTGAGCGAGATGTGCGACATCAAGTACAACGAGAAGACGAGGAGCGACGGCAATAAGGTATTTGTGATTTTAGAGGTTCTCTCTTCTAACGACTGTCGATTCTTCCCGGTTCTTAACACTCTAACTGGTGTTGGTAAGTTCTACCTCGACATGTCGTCTTGCGGTGATGGCGTTTACAGAATCTATGCTCCCGCCACACCCACAGGTTGCTCGTTTTCTTATACTGGGGGTCCAGAAGGTACAAGGTCTTGGACGGCAGATGCACCAGTTTCACTTTCATTATTTAAGAATGGCAATACAGTTATCGCTAGTGTTTTAAGTTCCGTACTCGCCTCAGGTATCTCGCTCAACAAAACATCAACGAGTCTCAAATTGGGAAGGACAGAAACTCTTGTCGCCACAGTGACCCCAGGCAATGTTACTAACAATTCTGTCTCTTGGAAGTCAAGCAACACATCGATCGCCACTGTTGACCAGAATGGCAAGGTGACTGCAAAAGCTGTTGGTACCGCAAATGTCACCGCAACCACCACCGACGGCACAAATCTTAGTGCCACTTGCAAAGTGACCGTGACTCCGGCTAGTCCTCAAGACCCATGTCCATCGGCGCTGATGTTCTCGGCTCTGAAGGAGTCTCAGTCCTCGAGCAATATTGCGGTAGAGCTGATGCTCGTCAACTCCAGCCTCAACCTCAACGGCTTCAACATTGAGGTGGAACGAGCTTCGGGCAGCGAGAGCATAAGGTTCAAGAACTTCACCGCAAGTAACTATGCTAACGTGATACTGCAACGGTGGGAAGGCACTACCTGGATTGAGAATGAAGACGGTGACATGGTGGAGGTGGAAATCACCGATGCTGTACGCAAGCAGAAATTGAGCGAGATGTGCGACATCAAGTACAACGAGAAGACGAGGAGCGATGGCAAGAAGGTATTTGTGATTTTAGAGGTTCTCTCTTCTAACGACTGCCGCTTCTTCCCTGCTCTTGATGCCCCAGCTGCCGTAGGCAGGATGAACCTTGACATGTCGTCATGTGCCGACGGCACTTACAAGATAGTTGCCCCTGCCACTCCGGCGGGATGCTCGTTCTCTTACACTGGAGGTCCCGAGGGCACAAGAGGATGGACAGCCGATGCCCCAGTAGAGTTTAGCCTGATGAAGGTAGGCGACAATGTCTATGCGCCAGTCTTGGGCATCTGCACAGTAGATGTTGACAGGAATTTGGTGACTACTAAGTACTACAACCTGCAAGGCATTGAAAGCGACATCCCGTTCCCCGGCATCAACATCGTGGTCATGACCTACAGCGATGGCACTACCACTAGCAAGAAAATATTGTGCAAACAATAATGACCTGTGTCCACTATTTACTTCCACAACTGCACATTCTACTGTGGTTTAATTTGGATGATTATTTGTCTACCACACAGTGTGTTATGTCTATTAGGACTATAACGCAAATGTATTTGGAAAATGCTTAAGCTAGCAAGGCATTGAGCGCGGACAAGGCGTGCCCTGTCCGTGGAACGGGGATCGGGGATGGGCGATGTAGGGACAAGGCGTGCTTTGTCAGCAGACTCAAGAGGTTGCAATGCCCATAATCTCAACACTGTCTTCCATCAACGATAAGCCATAAACCACTGAGCAAGTTAACAGCTTGCGAAACGTGGATTAGTTTAAGGGATGCTCTATAAATTCTAGATATGTTTTTCTTTTGTTTTGGTCATCTTTGATTGCTTGTTGGCATCTTTCACCTCAACTCTTTAACCTGTAGCCCGCTACTATGTTTTCAGATTTGAGTCGAAATCTACTCAACAATCCAACCAAATATGACTCAAGCAATTTATAGAGCATCCCTTAATTCGCATAATTCGCCGTTTTTTCAGTGGTTTGTTTCACAAAAAGATTTTTTCTTTTATCTTTGCACTGATTTATGAAGACTAGCCACAAAATATTGTTTGCGTTCTTGCTGCTTGGCGTGGTTGCTGGCGTGGCGATTGATGCGTACGCCTATACTCGCGTGAAGCGCATCAAGCAGGGAATCTTCCTCTACAGCAACTGGGACGCACCTTATCTCACTGTTGACACATGCCTCGACATGTCGGTTACCGAAGCGATTGTTCCCGATGTAGTCACCTGGTATGGCCGCGACTATGGTATCGCTGAGATTGGTCCTAATGCATTTCGCGGTTGCCGTAACCTTGTCAGACTTGACATCGGCCCTGTAATAAGCATCCTTAAAGGTGCACTGCTTGACTGTCCAAACCTGCGGGTTATTATAAGCAACAACAAAATTCCTCCCTTGCTCGAAGGCCAGCACCCCTTCTATGGTAGCAAGTGGGAAGAAGTGATTGAGCCCTACCACACCTTGACCACAACCATTGTGGTGCCTGAAGGGTGCGAAGATGCCTACCGTAAAGCACCTGGTTGGAAGGAGTTTAGGACTATCCAATCGCATGAGCCCGACGGCAGCGAGTTGCACATCGATGAAATTGACGTGCAGATCAATAATCTCGAAAGTAAGCTTGAAAGGTTAGAGCAGGAAGCCGCCAGAATCCGAAAGGAAATTGAAGCGCTGCGCAATGCCAAGTAGTCATCGTCAGTCAGCGACAATCATAAAGTTCTTCATCCTTTCGAGCTTCGCAACTATCTCATTCTCATAATTGCTGCAATGCTCCTTGAGCGCATATTCTATCTCGGCCAACTCTTTACTGGTAAAACGGTTGCGTATGCTGTTCATGTAGCCGGGTATCTTTCGCTCGCCACTGAGCGACAGAGAATGCCAGTCCATCCACAGGTACTCGACGTCGCTCAAGGTATCGACGTGTTCCTTAAGGTGGGAGGCGACGTTGGCAGCATCGACAAGCTGTAAACCATCGTTAATTGCGTTATTGACAAGTCGCTCGCGCTCGTCGATTGCTTCTTGCACTTTGAGAAGCTGCGCGTTGGAGGCGTTGAGTGAGGCAATAGTGTAGTTTAACCCGCCAAGGTGTCCACGCAGGCTATCTTGCTGCATCTGTCCGAGTTCTATCTGAGAGGATGCATGGTTCAATGCGTTGCGCAGTGAGTCAACCTGTTGTCGTGCCTGATTGTCCTGAACAACTATATTGCTTGAGTCTTTGCTGCTGAGTTTAATGGCAAGTAGAGAGATAGCTGTGATTAATCCTGCCACTGACAGCGCTGCCAGTGCTATGCCTATGTTGCGCCGGCGTGTTTTGCGCCTGCTTAAGTCGCTTTTCAGCTCATTGATGCTTTGGTATCGCTCATCGATAGGGAGGATGCATTTTTCTGCCACCTTTTTGTAGTCTTTTCCTAGATTCATCTGCCTCAGCACGAGCCCCAGGCTGTAGATGTCGTTGCGCACATCGGGTTGACTCGTGGAAGCTTGCTCGGGGGCCATATACTGCTTGGTGCCAGCAGGCTGCTTGAGGATGGCGTGGGCATCGGTGTCGGCAAGTCCGAAGTCGATGATTTTCACGTTTTTGCCATTGGTGGTCACCATGATGTTGCTGGGCTTGATGTCGCGGTGTGCAATGCCGTGGGCGTGGATGTGTGAAAGCGTGTCAAGCAGTTGCTCGGCCACGTGAAGGCGTTCGTCGCGACTGTTTTCGCCTTCTAGCCACTTTTTTAGGGTCACACCTTCTATCCATTCCATGACAATGCATTGCCCCAGCGGGTTCACGTTTTCCAGGCCTATCACCTGCACCACGCCCGGGTGCTGCAAGCTCATGGTGATCTCAAACTCCTTGCGCAGCATCTCCTGGTAGATGAGCTTGCCGCGGCACTCGTCGGTGAGCGACTTGAGCATATACCACCTGCCATAGCGCTTGGCGCGAGTGAAGCGGTTCACGCCATGCGACGGCAACGTCTCGAGCTGCGTGAACGTCGCGCTCACGCCCTCAAAGCCATTCTCCATATATCCCGAGATTGATGAGTCGCCCATAGCGCACTGCATTTTTAGGCCTCGGGCCGCTCAAGCAGGCTGTAGTGGATGCCACCGCACTTGCCGCACACATATCCCGTGGGAGGGCGGTCGGCCTGGACCAGGTTGTCGAGATAGAGCTGCTCGCCTTCTATCAGCAGCTCGCAATTAAAGGTGTCGCCAGCTGCGAGCTTCGAGTTCTGCGACGACTCCACCACAAAGTTGGCATTGCCCAGATGCCTGATGATGACGATGCGCGACGGTGCCCAAGTGAGGCGCAGCCGGGCGTTGGTGCTCAGCTCCTTCCTGGGGTGGAGCGTGGCGCCAGGCACTGGCAAGCTGCTCTGCTCGCTGTCGTCGGTCAGTGAGGTGACGAAGTGCGAGAAGTCGTTATATCCCAGCTGCCTGGCCAGCGCGCTGAGCGAACTATTGCGAGGGGTGCCCGAGCTGGGGATGTAGTGCCACATGCGCTTGAGGGTGGATGGCGACACATGCTCGCCACGCTTAGCGAGCTCTTCGCTCAACCATGTGAAGTCGCTAGGAGAGGCGATTTTACACTTATACAACTCCTCAATGCGCTCACACAGTATCTTGATAGCCTCGGTTATGTCGTTCTTGTTGCTTTTCATGTTGCAAATATAGCAAATTGTTGTCACATTTCGGCCATTAGCCTAAAGTTTTTTTTCGTGCGAGAGGGACTTTTTTACACAGGTCGGACAATTCGGACAGTTCGGACAGGTCGGACAGGTCGCGTGGTTGGATATTTCGAAAAAGTGTGTATTTTGCTTGTGAATTTGATGGAAAAAGTGTATTTTTGCGGTGTTGAAAATTAAGAAAAAGTGTTAACAATATGTTATACAGGAAGATACAAGCAGCACTAAAGGACTATTTCTCGTTGGAGTCAAACAAGGTCTTGATCATTGATGGTGCACGGCAGGTTGGAAAGTCTTTTATCATCAGGCATGTGGGGCGACAGATGTTCGAAAACTACGTTGAGATAAATCTACTTGAGGATGCTAATGGTTCTCGATTTTTTGAGGCAGCGAGGACTCCTCAAGATTTCTACCTGCGTCTCAGCGCTATTGCTGGTGGCCGCTTGGGTGAGAGGAGCAAGACTCTGGTGTTTCTTGACGAGATTCAGGCCTATCCGCATCTGTTAACCATGCTCAAATTCTTGAAGGCCGAGAACCGCTACACTTATATCGCCAGTGGCTCGTTGCTTGGCGTGGCTTTGTCGCAGTCGGTGTCGATTCCCATGGGAAGCATTCAGGTGCGTCACATGTATCCACTTGACTTTGAGGAGTTTCTCATAGCCAATGGCTTTGGCATGGAGGTGATAGATTACTTTAGGGAGCAATTTTTGCAAGAGAAGACGCTTGATGAAGGAATGCATGCCAAGGTGCTTGACTTGTTTAAAAAGTATCTGCTTGTGGGTGGAATGCCCGATGCCGTGAATGCGTTTCTGGAACAGATCGACATAGTGGCAATAAGGGACATTCAGGCCGAGATACACCGTTATTATGGCGCCGATGCGTCGCAATATGACAAGGATAACAAGTTGAAGATTAGGCGTGTTTACGATATGATTCCTTCTAATTTGGAGAACAAGCGCAAGCGCGTCTTTGTCAATCAAATAGAGGGGAAAGCAGGAAAGCGCTTCAGCGATTATGCCGAGGAGTTTGATTATCTTATTCAGGCAGGAATCGCACTTGAGGTGAAAGCCGTGTCACAACCAAAGTTCCCATTGCTGGAGTCGAGCAGGAAGAATCTGTTGAAATTGTATCTCAACGACGTAGGAATCCTGACGGGCCTGCTTTATGGACGCAATATAGGCGCTGTTCTTGACGAAGAGAGCGGCATCAACCTTGGCTCGGTATATGAGTCGGTTGTCGCTCAAGAACTGAATGCTCATGGCCACGAATTATATTACTATGACAACAAGAAGAATGGCGAGGTTGACTTCCTGGTAGAGAGCGACAAACTATTGTCGGTTGTTCCCATTGAAGTGAAATCGGGCAAAGACTACAAGGTGCACAGTGCTTTGAATGCATTTGTCGATAATGCTGAATACAATATCAAGAAATCCTTGGTGTTGTCTAACAATCGTGATATTTATACTGAAAAAGGCATCACTTATATGCCCATATACTATGTGATGTTCGTTTAATTGATGAGGCTGATAGACACAACAAATGCCGTCATAATCGTGTGTGATTACAACGGCTGTGTCTTTGAATGTCGCTTGCTGCCTCCCGGCAGCAGGCGCTGTTTACTACTTTTTACTTGTAAACAGTGTCGCTAACGGTGAGGCTGTAGCGTCCCTTGGCGCGACGGCGAGCGAGAACCTTGCGGCCATCGGCAGTGCGCATGCGGTGACGGAAACCGTGCTTGTTAGCTTTCTTGCGGTTGGATGGTTGGAATGTACGTTTCATTTTCTATCTAATTTTTTGTTTGTTTTGCGATTTCGGACTGCAAAATTAGTGCTTTTTTTGTTAATAACCAAGTGCGAGACGAAATAATGTCTCATTTTTTTGCATTTTTTCGTTTTTTGTCATAATTTTGCACCTAAATTTGCCACGCATAACAACTTAGTGAAGCAAAAATTCTAATTTTACACATAACGAAAACCAAGATTATGATTAACGCTCAAGACATCAAAAACGGAACCTGCATCCGCATGGACGGCAGGCTTTATTTCTGCATCGAGTTCCTTCATGTGAAACCCGGCAAGGGAAACACATTCATGCGCACCAAGCTCAAAGACGTGGTTGACGGCCGCGTGCTGGAGCGCCGCTTCAACATTGGCGAGAAGCTCGAGGACGTGCGCGTGGAGCGCCGGCCTTATCAGTACCTGTATATGGATGGCCACGACGCCATCTTCATGAATCAGGAGACCTATGAGCAGATTCCCATCATCAAGGAGGTTATCACCGGTGCCGACTATATGAAAGAAGGCGACGTTGTGGAGGTTGTTACCGATGCCTCGACCGAGACCGTGCTCTATGCCGAGATGCCAGTGAAGACCGTGCTCGAGATCACCTACACCGAGCCAGGCCTCAAGGGCGACACCGCCACTAACACCCTCAAGCCCGCCACCGTCGAGACTGGCGCCACCGTTAAGGTGCCCCTGTTCATCAACACTGGCGAGAAGATTGAGGTCGATACCCGCGACGGCTCTTACGTGGGCCGCGTGCGCTAAGCCGCCGTTTTTTATCCCCAAGGATAACATAATCAATCCCCAGGCACCACACTGCGATGCCTGGGGATTTTTTTGTCATACCCTGGAGTTGGATTATCAAGTATCTGGAATTTGCAATGCGAACTCCTTGATGCTTAATACCAAGACCTTTGGCCAACTCATTTCTTTTAAAGCATTAAAATGCTTGTCATTAGTGACAATAAATTCAGCCTTTGAAGCTATAGCACAGTCAACAAACTTGTTGTCATCAACATCTTGCTCTATTAATCCAAAATGGATATAAATTTCTTGATACACAGTAGTGTGTAATCTGGCAATGGCTTCAACCACATTATGTGCAATTTCTTTTGTGGTCTTTTGTGCTAATATTTCCTCATATTCGTTAAGAATCTCGGTGTTAACACAGAGACAGATATTTCCTGCCAGCACATTTGTCCATATTTTATGATATGGACTCTGCGTTGGCAATGTTTGTAACAAACAATTTGTGTCAAGAACGATGCGTCTCATAGCGGTAAGGTGTGCGCATGTGTTCCTCTCCCCATTGAGTGATGGTGCTTTCGTTAATTACGCCATCGTCCCAAAGCTCGTCTATAGCCTTTTGCGCCTTTTGGGCGAAATAGTTGGCTACTAAATCCTTGAATTCATTCAACTCACTTTCAGAATTGATGTTATTCAGGGCATTCATCAGTTCTAGTTGTGCTAATTCTGCGTATGACATGTTAGTGTAATTTTAATGTGAGTTCACAAAAATAGCAAAAATCTATTAAGGAACAAAACTATAGAGCATAATTTCTTAGATGATTATTCAATGTGTCATCACCTTATCACCATTTTCTGGGGCTTGCGGCAGGTGGTCGAGCGCATGAGGTAGATGCCTTGTGGCAGGTAGATGAAGTCGTCGTTGCTCACCACGTTGAGGTGCTTCACATGCTGGCCGCTGGCGGTGTAGATGTCCACGCCATGATGGGGCTCGCTGCACTTGACGAGCACGCCGCCCTGAGTGGGGATGAAGGCTATGGGCTTGTCGGCCTCCACGCCAGCTATTGCCGAGTAGGCAACGGTAATCACGTTTGACGGAGCGGAGGTGTATCCCAGGCGGTAGCTCTGCACGGTGTAAGTGTGAGTTTGCCCAGGCAAGAGGTCGTCAAAGGGGTAACTCGTGTCTTCAGTCGAGAACTGCTCGCTCTCGACGATGCTGTTGTGATCGTCATAGACGATGCGGTTCACGATGTAGTAATCCACAGTCTCGGGTGCTGCATCCCAATGTGCCACATAGTTCTGGCCATCGACGTCGGTGGCCGGCAGGGCGGTGAGGGTGCTCAGCGTGGGTGCTGCCACACACTCGGCGGTGATGTCGGCACCATAGCTACCGGTGAGGCCGCCGTCGTAAATGAGCAGTCGGCACTTGTGCGAGCCTATGGCGGTGGGGGTGTAGGTGACCTGCAGTGGATAACCGTCCTCGCTATTGGCGGCGTTGCGTGGAATGGTGGTCACTGGCAGGCTGAACATCTTGTAGTCGTCGCGGAAGAGCAACACCGAGAGGTTCTCCTTCAGATTCTTGCCCTTGACAAACACGGTGAGGGTGAGCGACTTGCCCAGTGCCACCTCGCCCATGGCAATGGCTGTCTCCAAGTTTGGAGTGATGAGCATGGGGTCGCCTTGTGGCTCTTCACCACCCTCGCCCACTATAAAGGCCTCGCCCTGGCGGTCGCCCCAGATGTACTCGGCCAGCAAGGGGTTGTCGATGAAGGGATTGCGGTTGTTCTGTATCTTATACACCGCATCGTTGCGCGCCACCTCCTTGTCGCTCACGGGATCCTCGCGCGACCACTTGAGCAGCAAGTTGATAGACCACTGGTTGAGGGTGAGCCACGATGTGTTCGACACCATGTAGGTATATTTCCAGGTGTAGTCCTGGTAGCAGGTGGCCATGTAGAAATAGGTGCGTGCAAAGTCGCCCTTATACTCGTCGTCGGGCTCAAACACGGTGGCACAGCCGCCGCCCTGTCCTGCCACTGGTGTGCCCACCTTGGTGCAGCCGTTGTTGAAGCTCGCTGTAGATACCTCGCCCAGCGGGTAGTTGTTCTTTGCCAGATTGGCATCGCCGTCGCTGGGATAGAGGTGGTTGAGGTCGGTATAGGCATCGACCTGCGTGCCTCCCCACCAGCTCTTGGGGAAGGAGTGCTCGCGGTTCATGCCGCTCACCGCGCTCGAGCCACGAAAGTAGCGGGTGATGTTGCTATACATGTCCCACACCTGGTTGTGGTTGTTGAGGTGGCAGTCGGTGCTCTGGAAGTAGTACCACAGGCTGCTGTAGGGCACCACGGTGTGGTTCTTAAGCAACTGGTGTACGGCATTTTTCAGGTCTTGTCCGCGCTTGCCGTCGATGCTCGTGTAGTAGCCAGTGGGCACATTAGCGCTAGTGCCCAGTGCCACAAGTGTGGCAAGTAGTAGGGCGAAGTGTCTTAAATCTTTCATAACAGGTTATTAACTTGTTTTTCTTTAGGAACTGAGGTTGTAGTCATTGCTCCACAATGTTTTTGAAGTCTTGCCATTGAGGAGCAGCCTTGTAGCTGGCAGCGCTGCCGCGAGGCACATAGAGCGTGCAAGCCTGCTTGTCGATTTCGTCAAACACGTCCTTGCCCATCTTCACGGTGCCCGCATCTGCTATCTTGGTGGTGAATGACTTGAGGTTGTTAAGTCCCTTGAATGCCCAGGCATCAATCTGTGTCACTGCGCTGCCCAGGGTCACGCTCTTCAACTTCTTGTTATGCAAGAAAGCGCTGTAGCCAATGCGCTTTACTGAGTTAGGGATAATGACCGTCTCGAGGCTGTCGCAGCCGCAGAAGGCACGCTCGCCAATGGCAGTCACCGAATTGGGGAGATTTACCTCCTTGAGGTTGTCGCAGTAGAAGAAGGCCTTGTCGCCAATCTCGGTCACCGTCGATGGCAGGTTGAGGCTATAAATCCCCTTGTGGCCATAGAATGCCTCGCTGCCAATCTTTGTCACTCCCTCGGGGATAACACTGATGTTGCAGCCGGCAACGAGAGTGCCGGTGGCTGTCTCTATCACGGCGTTGCAGTTGTTGCGAGAGTCATAGACTTTGTTGCTCTTATCAACTTGCAAGGTGGCGAGATTATTGCAGTGGATAAAGGCGCCAGACCCAATCTTGGTGGTTGCGGCAGGTATAGTGATGGCCTCCATGCCACCCTCATAGAAGGCATGCTCACCAATCTCGCACAGCGATGCCGGCAAGTTGATGCTCCTCAATGAGGGGCAAATGCTGAACGCCGCTTCGCCAATGGTTTTCACCGAGTTGCCCAGTGTGGCGCTCTCCATCCACCGGCAAGCGCTGAATGCGCTCTTGCCAATCTCGGTCACCGAGTTGGGGATGGTGATAGATTTTAGTGAACTGCTGTTGAAGGCATGTTCGCCTATGCGTTTGACCTTTGCCGGAATGGTGATTTCGGTTAAGTGGCTCTCCGAGAACATGTAGTCGCTAATCTCGGTCAAGTCGGCAGGCAGTACCACATTTTTGAGGCTGAAACATTGAGCAAAAGCGCCACGGCCAATGGTTTTCACCGAGTTGGGGATTATCACGCTCTTTAGCTCAGAGTTTGCCATAAAGGTCTCGCGGTCGATGGCCGTCACCTTGTAGGTCTTGCCGTCGTGTTGCACCTTGCTGGGGATGACGACGTCGCCTATCAAGCCCTTCTCGGATGGTGGTGGAGCGTCGTGTGCAAACATGATTAGGCGCTCATAGGTCAGCGTCACGCTCTTGCCGTCATCGTTAAAGTTGAAGCACAAGCCACCCTCCTTGAAGTCGTAAGGCATCGCCACCACAGGAATAATCGCTGTCAACAAGGCTAAAATCAAATTCTTGGTATTGTTCATAATCATTAAGTTTTATATGGTTAGTGATGTGTCACGTTCTCTTTCACCTGCAAAGATAATAGAAAGTTTTGAGAAAACACAGTTATGACCCCAGAAAACATAGGTCCTGACTTCGGCTATGCGCCTCCCAATATCAGTTTTGAGCCTAATTGTCATCGAAAAGTGGCATGATTGACCTGTGGCGGTCGGTCAGGAACATGGTTTTGGTGAAGAAGCCGCCATTCTCGGGCATGCGGATGCGCATGGTGATGATGGTCTTGGCGATGTCAATGACTTTGTCCACGCTCAGGGGAATCTCAGCGAGCTTGATTTGCCGCTCCAGCTCTTTGTAGCACTTCAGTGCCACGAAGCAGATGCATACGTGCGCCTCGATTCTGCGCGGATTGAAGTGGAACATCGGTCGCATGTCCAGTGTGCCCTTTGATACGCGGAATGCCCGCTCCACCACCCACAGTCCGTGGTATTGCTCCACCACTTGCTCTGGGGCGAGGTCGGTGTTGGTGATATATCCCTTGAGTCCGTCCCAGCGTGTGTCCTCAGCTATCTTCTGCTCGCTGATCTCAACCGTGACGTCCTTGCTTATCTCAAGGAACTTGTTGTATCCGCGGCGGTTGACCTGAGCCTTGGTCAGGGTGCCGCTGCTGTAGGCCTTGCGTAGGCGCTCGATGCCTCGCTTGCGGTTGTAGGCGTCCTTGTCTGCCCGTTTCTTTGAGTAGCCGACGATGAGCCTCTCGCCATGCTCCCTCGCAAGCTCTGCGAACTCTTTGTCACCGAGCTCCTGCGCCAGCACCCAGTCTTTGACGACCTGCGCCTCGTTCTTTATCCTGGCTCCTATTATGTAACTGTATCCGGCCTTACGCAGCAGTTTGATGTTCTTGCTGTTCATCAGGCCGCTGTCGGCAACGACTACAAAGTCATCGCTGATGTCGTACCGCTGCTTGAAGTCGTCTATCATCGGTGTCATCGTGTAGCCCTCGTACTGCTTGCCGTTGTACAGGCTGTACGACAGGGGGTATCCGCCGTCGCTCACGAGCAGACCCAGCACGACCTGAGTCTCGGCTGTCTTGCCGTCCTTGGAGAACCCGGGAGAGCGAAGCTCGTCCTCCTTGGCCGACTCAAAGTAGAGGGTGGTGACATCGTAGAACACTATCCCCAGCCTTCCCCCAAGCAGACGGCGCGTGTGCTCCACGCTGACCCTTTGGACAAGTTCCTGCTGAGTGTCATAGAGCTTGTCCATATAGTTGTAAATCTTGTCAAGGTTGACATCCTCGTCATAATATGACTTTAGGTACTCTACAGTGGCCAGCTTGCTGCGCGGCTGCGACAGGCGGGCAATGACCAGATGGCGCAGAACCTCGTCATTGACGGCTTTGAAGCCTATCTCGTCATATATCCTGCCCAGCAGCAACTGCGTGCCGTTGATCAGCAATGCGTCCATGTTGCTCACCACGCGCTCCGTCTCCTCGCGCTCACGCTGTCGCTTGTCGTCAAAGTCCAGCTGACGTTGGCCCTCATAGGTGTCTATCCATTGCTTTGCCTGGACGACAAGCCTCTCAATCTCACTATCATCATACGAAGAGCCAAAACTCTTTATCTCCTTATAACGACCATTGTGTTTTACCACAACAACCACACTTGTCGAGCCCGATCTGTTATGTTTTCTGCGTACATACATGACGCAAATATACGCATTTTCTCGCTTGCGCCACCCTGCGCCACCTAATTATTTTTCTATCTTGCTGATTATCAATTACCGCCATTTTATGGCAGAAAAAGTGCCGAAGTCAGGAAATTCTTGGTATTGTTCATAATCATTAAGTTTTATATGGTTAGTGATGTGTCACGTTCTCTTTCACCTGCAAAGATAATAGAAAGTTTTGAGAAAACACAGTTATGATCCCAGAAAACATAGGTGTTGGGGACAAGGCGTGCCTTATCCGGGGATCGGGGGGGGGCGGGGGTCATGGGGCGTGGAACGTGAAACGGGTAATGCAGGGACAAGGCGCGCCTTGTCCGCTAGAATTAGTTAAATTCGCACAATTAGCCGTTATTTTAAGTGGACTCAATTAGTTTAATTCGCACAATTAGCCGTTATTTTAAGTGGACTCAATTAGTTTAATTCGCACAATTAGCCGTTATTTTAAGTGGACTCAATTAGTTTAATTCGCACAATTCGCCGTTATTTTAAGTGGACTCAATTAGTTAAATTCGCACAATTCGCCGTTATTTAAGTGGACTCAATTAGTTAAATTCGTATCATTCGCCGTCATCAAATTGTACCCATTCTTTGTTTAATAAGCCTTTATTCCGTGCTGGTCAAAATAATTTAGAACGGTGGTGCATCTTCGCCGCTGTCGCGCATGAAATCAACGTTCCCGCCGCCTGGGAGGTCGTCGATAGATGGTGGCGGTGCATCGATTGGTGATGGTGCATCGATATTTGCGCGGTTCATCTTCGACTCATAGACACCCTGCTCGGGGCCGTTAGGGCTCTCGATTTGGTCGTCCCAGTTGTCGAAGCGTGCATATTTTGCTACAAACCTCATCTTGATGGTGCCCACCGAGCCGCTGCGGTGCTTGGCGATGATGAACTCGGCAAGGCCGCGAATGTCGTTACCCTCGCTGTCCTCGGTAGAGCGGCTATAGTATTCTGGGCGGTGGATGAAGCACACAATGTCGGCATCCTGCTCAATGGCGCCACTCTCGCGCAAGTCGCTAAGCTGCGGACGCTTGCCGTTGCGGTCGTCGCCGCGCTGCTCCACGCTACGGTTGAGCTGCGACAGGGCAATGATGGGGATGTCGAGCTCCTTGGCGAGCTGCTTGAGCGAGCGCGAGATTGTGCTCACCTCCTGCTCGCGGCTGCCAAAGCGCATGCCAGTGGCGTTCATCAGCTGCAAGTAGTCGATAATTATAATCTTCACGCCATGCTCGCGCACCAGTCGGCGCGCCTTGGTGCGAAGCTCAAAGATTGATAGCGACGGTGTGTCGTCAACAAAGATTGGTGCCGAGTAGAGCTGCTTCACGCGCGACATGAGCACGTCCCACTCCTGCTCAGTGAGCTGGCCACTCTTGATTTGCTCACCCTTGATTTCGCACACATTGCTTATCAAGCGGTTCACCAGCTGTATGTTAGACATCTCAAGCGAGAACACGGCAACTGGCGTGTTGTACTCTACCGCCATGTTCTTGGCCATCGACAGCACCAGAGCCGTCTTTCCCATCGCCGGGCGAGCGGCGATGATGATAAGGTCGCTGTTTTGCCATCCCGACGTCACCTTGTCAAGCTCATGGTAGCCGGTGGCAAGGCCGCTCAAGCCGCTCTTGCGGTTGCTCGCGTCCTGGATTTTCTTGATGGCGTCGCTTATGATGGGGTCGATTTGAATCACGTCGCGCTTGAGGGTGTTCTTCGACAGCTCAAAGAGCTTGCCCTCGGCCTCCTGCATCAGGTCATAGACGTCGATAGAGTCGTCGAAGGCTAGTGTGGAGATGTTTGAGCTGAAGCTGATGAGCTCGCGGGCCAGGTATTTCTGCGCCACGATGCGTGCGTGATACTCGATGTTGGCGGCACTCGACACGCGGCCCGTGAGCTCCGAGATTCTTATCGCACCGCCAGCCTCCTCGAGATGCCCGTCGAGGCGCAGCTGCTCAGTCACGGTGAGCATGTCGATGGGTCGCTGCTTCACGCCCAGCGACATGATAGCCTCGTAGATTAGCTGGTTGGAGTAATCATAGAAGCACTCGGGCTTGAGCAGGTCGCTCACCACCGAGTAGGCGTCCTTCTCGAGCATGAGCGCTCCAAGCACCGCCTCTTCTATGGCGATGTCTTGTGGCTGCGTCTTACCCAGCTCGCTTAGCACCTCGCTCTCGTGCTGCGGTTTCTTTCTATTGTAGTTTCGGTTTTTAGAGGTCTTACCAGTTTCAAATTCCATGATAGAGTAGTGTGTTTTTTAGTTTTGTGAGTGCAAAGATAGAACACAATCGCTCATGCACCACATTTTTTCTGTTACTTTTATCAACAAGATGTTAACAACGCCGAAATGCTGGGAAATAAAAATGTAATAAAAATGTAATAAAATTCTTGTATATTAAGTAAAAATCGGCTATTTTTGCAAGAATATCAAATAAACACATTTTTATTAATAACAAATTAATTAATTATGAAGAAAATCTACCCGACGAGGGCAATGTGGGTCTCGCACGCAGCTTGAACACCATGTTTACAGGCTTCAAGGGATACTCGGCACCCGGCATCTTCATGGATGTGGTGTACCCGTTCATTATCAACAATTACAATAACGACCCCAGTGTGCGCAAGTATGACGCCGCCGGCAACCTGATTTATGACGGCAGCGATAATCTGTTGTACGGTAGCAACTTCTCGGTTTATACCACCAACCCCTCCGACGAGTGGGTGATGACTCTTGCCGACGGTTCAGAAATCCCCGAGTGGCTCACTCTCGTTCCCGTGGATGAATATGAGAATGGCGAGCTCACCGGAGAGGTTAATGTGAGCATTGAGGTTGCACCTCTGCCCGAAGGTCTCCAGGGGCGCAAGGCTGTGGTTCGCTTTGCCATTCTTGGCGACTACCACGACCTCACTATCATCCAGGGCGAGGAGCCTGCCGATGTGGTTCCAGGCGACGTGAATGGCGACGGTAACGTTACCGCTGGCGACGTGACCTTGCTCTACAACGTCATTCTCAACAACGACTGGACTGGTGTAGTCAATGGCGACCAGAATGGCGACGGTGAAGTAACTGCAGGCGATGTTACATCAGTTTACAACGCACTGCTTCAATAAGCATCGCAAAATCTAAATCAAGTTTAAATGAGAGAAAAGAGAAAAGGGGTGACCCCTTTTCTCTTTTCTCATACTACCTAGTGGATGTGAGAGCAACGATTTATTGCAAGAGCAGCTTGGATGAACTCATCGTTTGGCATGTCATAGGGCAGCCAGTGGATGGGAGTGCCACGGCGTTCCATGCCCCGGAACCAGGTCATCTGCCGCTTGGCAAACTGATGGATGGCGGTCTCGAGCTGGGTGAACATCTGGTCGTAGCTCAGCTCACCAACGACGTATAGCGTCAGGTACTTGTATTCCAGGCCATAATAAATAAGGTCGTCGGGGGCTACCCCACCCTCAATGAGACGGCGCACCTCCTCGACCATGCCAGCATCGAGACGGGCCTTGAGGCGCTCAGTGATGCGGCGGCGGCGCGTGTCGCGGTCGATGCTGATGCCTATTACCACTGCATCAGTGAGGGGATGCGGCTCGGTCTGGGCCTTGAGGTGAGGGTTGTCGTGGTAGAACATGGCAATCTCGATGGCGCGGATGGCACGCTTCGTGGTGTCGATGTCGCTGTTGTTGCGCAGCGTCTTGTAGCGCTTAAGGATCTGGGTGAGCTCGTCGAGGCTCTTGGTGGCGAGCTCGTGGCGCAGCTCGCGGTTCTCAGGCACCGGCGGCAGCTGTATGCCCTTTACCACGCTCTCGACATACATTCCGGTGCCTCCGCACAGGATTACCGGCTTGCCACGGCTAGTGATGTCGTCGTGGCAGACCTGATAGTCGCGCAGGTACTCATAGAGGTTGTACTTGTAGCCCGCCTCGCAAATGTCAATCATGTGGTAGGGCACGTCGCCATACTCGTCGAGATCCTTGCCGGTGCCCAGGTCCATGCCACGATAGAGCTGTCGAGAGTCGGCGCTGATGATTTCGCCGCCTATCGCGCGGGCAAGGGCCACTGCCTTGCCGGTCTTGCCCGATGCCGTGGGACCGGTTATTATAAGCATTAAGTGTTAAGTGTTAAGTAAATCTAGAAATTCTAGATATTCTAGACTGTCTAGACTGTCTAGTTTATTTTAAATTCTGGTCGAAGAAGTTGAGCACGCGCTGGTAGAGGGGCAGGCGCACGCCGCAGCCGTTGATGCTATGGTTCATGTTGGGATAGACCATCATGTCGAACTGCTGACCCTCGCTGTGGAGCTTGGCGACGTATTGCATGGAGTTAACGATGCGCACATTGTCGTCGGCGCTGCCAAACATCAAGAGCAGTTTGCCACGGAGCTTATGGGTGAGGTCGAGCGGCGCATAGTTGTAGCCATCGGGGTTCTCCTCGGGAGTGAGCATGAAGCGCTCGGTATAGATGCTGTCGTAGAACTTCCACGAAGTGACAGGAGCGATAGCCACACCACAAGCGTAGTGGCTGTCGTCCTGCGACATCGCCATGAGCGTCTCAAAGCCGCCAAAGCTCCATCCCCAGATGCCTATGCGATCGGCATCGATGTAGGGCTGCTGGGCCATGTAGCGCGCGGCGGCGAGCTGATCCTCGGTCTCGTAACGGCCCAGGTTGAGGTAGATGGCCTTGAGGTAGTCCTTGCCCTGACCGCCAGTGCCACGCCCGTCAACGCAAGCGATGACATAGCCCTGCATGGCGAAGTATTCCTCCCACTCCATCTTCCACTTGTTGAGTACCTGCTGCGAATTAGGACCGCTGTACTGCGACATGATGCAGGGATATTTCTTCGAGGGATCGAAATCGACGGGCTTGATGATGTAGCCGTTCATGCGGTCGCCATTGTCGTTGAGCATGGTGAAGAACTCACGACGCGGAATCTCGGGCGAGGTGTATTTTTGGGCATACTCCTCGTTGAGCTGCAAGTCGCGCACCCGCTTGCCGTCGATGCTGTAGAGCACAAACTGGTCGGGCGTGGTGGCATTGCTGAAGCGGCGTATGTAATAGGTGAAGTCGCTGTTGAAGCTGGCGCTGTAAGTGCCGTTGCCGTCAACCATCTCCTTGACCTGACCAGTGACATCACTGGCGCAACGCAGGGTGCGGTTGAGGGCACCTTTGTTGGTCTGGAAATAGAACAGCTTGCGTGCCTCGTCGTAGCCGTAGTAGGCCGTTACGTCGTAGTCGCCACTGGTGATCTGCTTGAGCAGCTTGCCCTGGTAGTTGTACTTATAGAGATGAGTGCGCCCGTCACGGTTGCTCTTCACCACAAAGAAGCCGTCGTAGTATTTCACGCCAGTGACCACATCCTCGTCGATCCACATGTCGCTCTGCTCGTCATATACCTCGTTGACAGCTCCGGTAGCAGGGTCAACGGCATAGATGTTCATGCGCGTCTGCGCGCGGTTTTCCTTCACCACCATCAGGGTGGGCACAGGTTGGCGCCCAAACTGGATATTGGGCACATAGTCGTCTTCCTTTAGAGGCAGCTCCACCTTGGTGAGAGTGCCGTCGTGAATGTCATAAACATGCACGCTCACCACCGAGTTGTGCTCGCCTGCTGCGGGGTATTTGTAATCGTAACGTCCAGGGTGGATGCTGTAGTCAGGGTTAGGATTGCACTCGCCCTGATAAAGCTCCATTGAGCACATGGGCACCTGCGACTCATCGAAGCGGATAAAGGCCAGGTAGCGGCCGTCGGCACTCCAGGCAAAGGTATTGAGCACGCCAAACTCCTCCTGATATACCCAGTCGGGGACAGCGTTGATGATTTCGTTCTTCTTGCCGTCGGTGGTCACTTGGATGGTGCTGCCACTTTGCAAGTGAGTGATATACACATTATTGTCGCGCACGTAGGCTACCTGATGGCCTGTAGGGCACAAGGTGGCAATCTCCTCGCCTCCCTGTAGCGAGAGTGGCGTGAGCTTATTGGCATCGATGTCATAAACATAGTGATTAGCAGTGAACGAGTAGCGGTAGATGGGTTTACTATCGGTCCACAGCAAGATGCGCTTCTCGTCGGCCGACATGGTGTAGCCCTCCCACGACTTGATGGTGTTGCCAGCAATCTTGGCATTGTCGAAGAAGGTGGTCACATCTTTCTCTTTCTTGTAGCTGAATTTCTTAATGACAGTCCCCTCATTATTAAACTGATAATAATAGCGTCCGTCGAGGGCTGGCTGGCTGGAGGGGATGCCCCTCACACGCGCTCCACCTAGAACGAAGTCGTCTAACTCAAAAGCACTCGCCGCCGAGCAGCACAGCACGGCAGCTACCATAGGTAAAATTAATTTCTTCATATCGATAGTTGGTGTTAGTTTTTTTCTTATTCGACAACTTTCCACTCCTTGATGGTGCGTTCCTCGGGATCGACGGTCACACCCACCTTCACCTTGCGGCGAGGGTCGTTCCAGTAGGGAATGAGATAGTTCTTCTCGTTGATTTGTGCTAGAGCCTCATCGACCGTGGCGGTGGTTGAAATCTTCAGCTCCAGCACATAGATGGTGGTGCGGCTCTTGAGCACCACGTCGCAGCGGCCGCGGGCGTTGCGCACCTCCACATCGTTCTTGATGCCCAGGCAGTCGAAGAGCACCTTGAGTATCGTCTCAAAGTCGCGCTCGGTCTTGTTACTCAGGTCATAAGGCAGCGACGAGAGGTAGCTCTGCACTGCAGTGAGTGCGGCATCGATGTCGTCGTCGTGCATAGCGTCCTGCACGGCCATGAGCAGCGACGTGTTGTCGTCGGGGTTCGGACTGAGATACAGAGGCATCAGGCAGGAATACAGCCCATCATACACTTCTCCGTTGGGGATGCCTAATGTATAGACGTTGCGCTCAAAGTCGTAATCCTTAATAGTGAGATATCCACTCTGATACAAGATGGGCAAGGCACTTTGCATGTTGTCAAAAGGCTGGTCAAACGAGCTCTCATACACACGCTTGTTCTCAATGTCATTAAGCTTGAAATTATACTTATCGAGAATCTTAATTAATGCCGATGGCGTGGCACTGCCAAACCAGTAGTCCTTAATCACCATTCTCGAGAAGGTGTTGACGATGCTGAAGGGGTTATACACGTCAACCAAGCCTGGTCCAAAATGATAACCATCGAAGCGGTCGCGCAAGAGCTGCATCATCTCGTCGGACGACTTCCTGCTTTTTTGCGCAAGCATGTCAATATCTTCTTTGAAATCTCGCTCAATCTCCTGCGCGGTTATTCCGCACAGCCCCTCACACTCTTCGTCCATCGAGATGTTGCTCAGGTTGTTGATGGTAGAGAATATCGACATCTGCGAGAACTTGGTGATGCCCGTGAGGAAGACGAAGCGCAGGTGCTCGGCCATGCTCTTGACCGGGCCGTAGAACGTGTTGTAGATGGAGCGGATGGCCTTCATCTTCTCGGGGTCGTCGATGACGTTGAGAACCGGCGAGTCATACTCGTCGAAGATGAGCACAGCCCTGTTGCCTGTGAGCTCGTGGACAGTGAGGATGAGCATCTTCAGGCGGTCGCCATAGCTCAACTTTTCACCCGAGAGATTATATTTTTTCTCATAGTTTTTCAGCAACAGGTCTAACGATTGTTTCACCCCCTCCGGGTCATCGTTCTTGCATTGCGACATGTCGAAGTGAAACACCGGATATTCTCTCCAGTCCTTCTCGAGCTTCTCGATGGCCAGCCCCTGGAACAGCTCCTTGTGCCCCATGAAGTAATGCTTGAGCGTGGAGCACAGCAGCGACTTGCCAAAGCGCCTGGGGCGACTCAAGAACATCGCGTTGCCGTAGTTATTAGCAAGGTCATAGACATACTCGGTCTTATCGACATAGACAAAACCATCTTTAATGATACTTTCAAAGTCCTGCACTCCGACAGGGAAACGACGTCGTGACATAATTATCTTTCTTTGCTGACAAGCAGACAAGCTTACAAGGCAATGGTATCGTTAATCTCCCTCGGCGACTAGTCTTGACTTGCCACTTACTATTTTTCACTCCTGTTGAGCCCTCTGCAAAAACTGCGAGGACACAACATCTCGGTTACAAAGGTAGTGAATACTTTGCAAAAAAGCAAAACGCCAAAGATTTTTTAAAAGATAAAAAAGCAAGTCATTAAAGAGGAATGTGAAAACACCGCAGCTTTTGCGACGACAGTTGAAATATTATGACATAAAAAAATTGGGAGTCACAACAGCGTGCGGCTCCCGATTCTAAATATAGCAATTTTTCTCAGAATACTTTATTCTTGCTCGTAGATTGCGGCCTCGCCAGGTGTGAAGTCGTTGATGAACTTGACGTTAGCTGCGAGGCGTGACTCGGCATAGCGCACATACACGCCTGCCGACTGCATGAATAGCTCGGGGGCCTTGCTAGCGTCGTAGCACAGCAGATAGCTCATGATGGTCCAAGCGGCCATCTCCACCAGGCGGCGAGCGTGGAAGGTGATGTAGTCGGGGGTGTCGAAGCTCTTAACCTTCTCCACTGCCTCTTCATAGGCTGCCATCATCTTATCGACACGAGCCTTGAGAGGAGCCACCTCGTCGCTATACTGACCAGCGGCATACTCCTGCATCTGCGCCAAATAGGTGCCAGTGGTGACGTGGCGAATTGCCGCTACCACCTGCAGCTGAGTAGTACCCTCGTAGATGTTCATGATGCGGGCGTCGCGATAGAGGCGCTCGCAGGTGTAGTCGCGCATGAAACCGCTACCGCCGTGAATCTGGATGCAGTCGTAGGCGGTTTGGTTAGCATACTCGCTCGACGAGGCCTTCGACAGTGGAGTGAAGGCATCGGCAAGGCGGTTGTAGCGCTTCATCTCGGCGCGCTCCTCGGGAGTGAGCTGACGCTCACGGGCAATCTGCTCCCAAATCTTGTAGATATCAACAAAACGCGCTGTCTCGTAGAGGATAGTGCGCGAGGCATCGAGCTTAGCCTTAATGTTGCTCAGCATCTCGGCCACAGCGGGGAAGGTGATAATAGCCTTGCCAAACTGCTCACGGCTGCGAGCATAGTCGATAGCCTCGTTGTAGGCTGCCTGGCACAGACCCACGCTCTGGGCGGTGATGCCCAGGCGGGCGCCGTTCATGAGCGACATCACATACTTGATGAGACCCAAGCGGCGTGAGCCACAGAGCTCGGCTTTGGCGTTCTTGAACACCAGCTCGCAGGTGGGACTGCCGTGAATACCCATCTTGTCCTCGATGCGGCGCACGGTAACGCCACCATTGCGCTTGTCGTAGATAAACATCGACAGGCCGCGACCGTCCTTGCTGCCCTCCTCGCTACGCGCGAGCACCAGGTGAATGTCGCTGTCGCCGTTAGTGATAAAGCGTTTCACGCCGTTCAGGCGCCAAGTGCCGTCCTTGTCCTGGGTGGCCTTGAGCATCACACTCTGCAAGTCGCTACCAGCGTCGGGCTCGGTGAGATCCATCGACATGGTCTCGCCATTGCACACTCGAGGAATGTAGCGCTGGAACTGCTCTTCGTCGCCAGCCTCAAAGAGGGTGTCGATGCAGCTTTGCAGGCTCCACACGTTCTGGAAGCCGGCATCGGCCTGAGCTATCATCTCGCTCATCATCGAGAAGGTGACATTAGGCAGGTTCAAGCCGCCATAGCGGCGTGGCATCGACACGCCATAGAGTCCTGCCTTGCGGGTCACGTCGAGGTTTTCCTGAGTCTTGCTGGCGTAGGCCACACGACCATTGGCATGGTGTGGACCTTCCTTGTCAACGCTCTCGGCATTGGGGGCTATGGTCTCGGCAGCTATCTCGCCAGTAATCTCAAGAATCTTGTCGTAGGAGTCGATGGCATCATCAAAATCGACAGGTGCATAGTCAAACTCCTGGCTCTGAGTGTAGTCACGTTCTTTCATCCCAACGATTTTCTCCATCAAGGGGTGACGCAGGTGATACTGCAGAGCTTTATTGTCCTTATAAAAATTTGCCATAGATACTTTAATATGTTAAGAGTCAAATGTAAGTGCCAAGTTGCAAGTATCCTAATGATTTTTTTTGAAGAAAAATAAACTTATAGCTTGTCACTCAACACTTATGACTTATTTTGAGTTTTTCTTGTAATACTTTATTAACTTGGGAATTACCTCCTCGAGATTGCCTGTTATCACATAGTCGGCAATAGCGTTGATGGGAGCATTGGGGTCATTGTTGATTGAAATGATGATAGAACTCTCGTTCATGCCCGCCACATGCTGAATCTGTCCCGAGATGCCGCAAGCGATGTAGAGCTTGGGACGCACGGTGACACCTGTCTGACCAATCTGACGCTCATGCTCGCAAAAGCCGGCATCAACGGCGGCACGGCTTGCACCCACCTCACCACCAAGCACATCGGCGAGCTCGAAGATGAGGTCGAAGTTCTCCTTGCTGCCCACGCCATAGCCACCAGCCACGATGATGGGCGAGTTCTTGATGTTAATCTTCGACTTCTCCACCTCGCGGTCGATAATCTTAACGATAAAGCTCTCTGGGTCAACATATTTGTTTGCATCAAGGTTGATGACCTCACCCTTATAGCTAGGGTCAAAAATTTCCTTCTTCATCACGCCCTCGCGCACGGTAGCCATCTGTGGACGGTGCTCGGGGTTGACGATGGTTGCCACAATGTTGCCGCCAAAGGCGGGGCGAATCTGATACAGCAGGTCCTTATACTCGGTCTTGCTGATAGGGTCGGTGTGGTCGCCAATCTCCAGCGCGGTGCAATCGGCGGTGAGACCGCTTGTGAGGCACGACGACACGCGTGGACCCAGGTCGCGGCCAATCACGGTGGCACCCATCAAGCATATTTGTGGCTTGATTTCCTTGAAAAGGTTGATAACTATCGATGCGTGTGGCAGCGAGGTGTAAGGATATAGACGCTCGTCCTCAACCTTATAAACCACGTCAACGCCATAGGGGAACACCTGCTCCTCTACCCCATCGAGCTTGTCGCCCAGGATCAGCGCCTCGAGTTTCACTCCCAGGCGGGTGGCAAGGGTGCGGCCCTTGGTCAACAATTCCAGGCTGACGTCGGCAATGCGGCCGTCGTCAAATTCGCAATATACTACTAAATTATTATTGTCGTTCATAATTTCTCGTTTCTGTAAATTGTGCATTGCGCATTATGAATTATGCATTAACCAATGATGTGGTCGGCAATGAGCTCTTGCACAAGACCTTCGAGCTGGGCTTCGTCGCCACCCTCGATAGTCTTGCTCTCCTTAGCCTGGAACACAACGTTTACTACTGTCTTAACCTTAGTGGGCGACCCCTTCATGCCTATCTGGTTAGGGTCGGCCTCGATATCGGCCACGCCCCACTCCCTGATGTTGAGGTAAGGGCGAGCCTCCACGAGCCGCTGACGCTCCTCGCTGAGCTGTGCCTTCTCGCTAGGAGTGACGGCATATTTGTACTTCTGTATCAACTTGGCGTTGCGGGGACGGCAAGCGTCGGCACTGCCGTTGACGGTAACAACCAATGGCAGTGGGCAGGTAACAGTCTCAAAGCCGTTCTCGATGCGGCGCTTGATTGTAGCTATGCCGTCTTCCACCTTCACGCTCTCGGCGTATGTAACCTGAGGCAAACCGAGTTTCTCAGCAATCTGTGGTCCCACCTGAGCAGTGTCGCCGTCGATAGCCTGGCGGCCACCAACGATGATATCTACCTTGTCGAGATGACGGATGGTCTGGGCCAGCGAGTAGCTGGTGGCGAGGGTGTCGGCACCACCCAGGGGGCGGTCGGTGAGCACCACGCCATCGTCGCCACCGCGATAGAGGCTCTCGCGCACCATCTCGGCACTGCGAGGCAGACCCATTGTCACGAGTGTGATTTTCGAACCAGGATGAGCATCCTTGAGCTGAAGCGCTTGCTCAAGCGCGTTCAGATCCTCGGGGTTAAAGATTGCGGGAAGCGCGGCGCGGTTAATGGTGCCGTCGGCCTTCATCGCGTCTTTACCCACGTTGCGAGTGTCTGGCACTTGCTTTGCCAGCACAACGATATTCAAACTCATAAAAATCTAAAAGTTTAGTAATATGTGAATAGTTGTTTTATTATCTCTTTTTATCTGCAAAAGGGACTATGCCCTAAGAACATGCAAAATTACATAAAACCACCCACACCCACAAAACTTTCCACCTTAATTATAAATTATTAAGGAAAACACCCAAGAAAGTAACTATTGAGCTATTTTCAATTTTTTCAACACTATCTAATCAAACAAAATAACTAACCGACAAAAATACAACAACCTGATTTTGAATAGAATAAAAATCGTTAGACTCGTTATTTATCTTGCTTTGTTCATTGAATAGAAATAAAAGACATAACCGAAATATTCAAAAATCTTTGGCATTTCACACTGATTTTTTACTACAAAAAATTACACATTTCCACACACACAGCAAAGAACTCCACACCTTAATTATAGATCATTGAGAGAATAATATTTCACAAAAGAAATTAACAGCTTTTGAATTGTGATTTTGGAGAAAAGTATTAAATTTGCACTTTCAAGGTGGCGAGTTCCAGGCAAGAAAAAGCATTTGCCCAGTTAGCTCGTTACCTGTCAACTCGTTAGCTTAAATACTAATTTTATAAACCATTTTATGAAGAAAAAATTAATTGCCGCTGCTGTAGTGGCATTGGCATCATCAAGCATTGCTATGGCACAGAACAGCAATTTCAATTACAACGTGGACCGCTTTGCCGACATCGAGGTGTTGCGCTATCAGGTCCCAGGTTTTAACGACTTGACACTTCAGCAAAAGAAGTATGTCTATTACCTTACCGAGGCTGCCCTGCAGGGCCGCGACATCCTCTTCGACCAGAATGGCAAGTACAACCTCGTGGTGCGCCAGGTGCTCGAGGCCATCTACACTAGCTACAAGGGCGACCGCTCAAGCGCCGACTTCAAAGGCCTGGAGAAATACCTCAAGCAGGTGTGGTTTGGCAACGGCATCCATCACCACTACGCTCAGGACAAGTTTGTGCCCGAGTTCTCACAGGCATTCTTCGATGCCGAGTACAAGAAGCTGCCACTTGAGAAGCTGCCCATACAGTCGTGCGACAAGTGCAGCAAAGAGAAGAAATGCGACAAGGCCGATGAGCTGCTCAAGACTCTCGACAAGGTGATTTTTGATCCCACTTTCATGGCAAAACGCGTGAACCAAGCCGACGGCGAGGACCTTATCCTCACCAGTGCCAACAACCTCTATGAGGGCGTCACCCAGCAGGAAGTAGAAGCCTTCTATGAGGGCATCAAGGATCCTAACGACCCCACCCCCATCAGCTATGGCCTCAACCGCAAGGTGGTAAAGGAGAATGGCAAAGTGGTAGAAAAAACCTACAAGATAGGTGAGCTCTACAGCAAAGCCATCGTCAACATCGTCTATTGGCTGCAAAAGGCTGCCAGCGTGGCCGAGAACAGCGCTCAGAAGGCTTACATCGCCAAGCTCATTGAGTATTACACCACTGGCGACCTCAAGGCCTTTGACGACTACAGCATCATGTGGGCCGAGGAGACTCAAGGCACCGTCGATTTCATCAACGGCTTCATTGAGAGCTATGGCGACCCACTGGGCATGACCGCCAACTGGGAGAGCATCGTCAACTTCAAGAACAAAGACGCTTCGTTCCGCACCACTCTCATCAGCAATAACGCACAATGGTTTGAGGACAACTCGCCCGTGGACAAGCGCTTCAAGAAGCAGAATGTGAAGGGCGTGAGCGCCAAGGTCATCACCGCCGCCATCCTCGCCGGCGACAGCTACCCCTCTACCCCAATCGGCATCAACCTTCCAAACAGCAACTGGATTCGCGCCGCTCATGGCTCTAAGTCAGTAACTCTGGAGAACATCACCGATGCCTACGATGAAGTAGCAAGCGGCACAGGCTTCAACGAGGAGTTTGCCTACAGCGACACCGAGGTGCAACTCATGAAGAAGTATCTCACCATCGCCGACAAACTGCACACCGACCTGCACGAATGCCTCGGCCACGCCAGTGGACAACTGCTGCCAGGCGTTGACCCCGATGCCCTGAAAGCCTACGGCGCTACCCTCGAGGAAGGCCGTGCCGACCTCTTCGCGCTCTACTATCTTGCTGATCCAAAGCTCGTAGAGCTTGGTATTTTCAAGGATGCCGACACCTACAAGGCCGAGTATTACAAATACATCATGAACGGTCTCCTCACCCAGCTCACCCGCATCGAGCCAGGCAAGAACATCGAGGAGTCGCACATGCGCAACCGCAAGTTCATCAGCGAGTGGTGCTACCAGATGGGCAAGAAAGACAAGGTAATCGAGATTGTGAAAGACAAGAAGAGAGGTGGCAAGACCTATGTTAAGGTTAACGACTACCAGAAGCTGCGCGCACTCTTTGGCAAGCTCCTTGCCGAGGTGCAGCGCATCAAGAGCGAGGGCGACTTTGAGGCTGGCCGCAAGCTCGTGGAGACCTACGGTGTGAAGGTTGACCCCAAAATCCATGCCGAGATACTCAAGCGCTACGAGAGCCTGAACATCGCCCCCTACAAGGGCTTTGTCAACCCCGTCTATCATGTGGTGAAAGACGCCAGCGGCGACATCAAAGACATCACCATCAGCTACGACGAGAACTACATCGACCAGCACTTGCGCTACAGCCGCGACTACTCGCCACTGACAAAATAAGCGCTTCGCGTAAGAAACGTGGAAAGTGAGACTGGTAGCCTAACGATTAAGCCTTGAACTAAAATTTAAACAAGAGTGCTGCGCCCATGTGAGCGCAGCACTTTTCTATAAGGTTGAAAAGACCTCCAAAACAAAACAGTATATGCCACATTACTATTTCAAGAAATCAACATAACTCATAAATCATTTCTAAAATGATGTAAAAACACATTATTTTGGAAATGAATTGCCACATCCTAGTAACTAAAGCACACAAATTAAACTATTAGTGTCCGGTAAAAGTTTTTATTTACACCGTAATCAATTGACATTTAACGGAAAAAAGGTAAGAGACAAAACAGAGGCTTACTTTTCAAGGGCAAACTAGCTACCGAGGCAGGCTCCACTGCGCTACAATTGATTCAAATAGTTGTGAACAAAGTTCGTCAAAAAGCCTCGCAAGCTCGGGATTTTAGAGGTCTCAAGGTTATAATTTCCTGCGTAAGCAGGCTTTTTGACACCAAAGGTGCAGCTTTTTGAGATTATTGTTGTCATAAAATGCATAGGCCTCACTATGGGAGTTGAAACTCTCTAAATCATTTCGATGAAGGCAACCCACTTCACTTTTCCCGGACACTAATAAAATTAAACAAACCAATATGAGCAGATATATTGTCCAGATAAAACAGTTATTTTATTAATTGCACTCACACTTTATTCAGAAGTATTTATTATCTTGGGCAGATTGCTACGCTCATACTCTTCATTCACAATCTCCAGAGCTGCATCGTAGTATTTTTCCTTTCCCTCGTTGCTAGAGGCCTGCGACTTGGCAAATTCAAGAATTTCCTGCCGCGCCTTCTTTATTTCAGTCATTAAGTCGCCACGTGTTTTATAGTCTTCAACAGCTGTGTATTGTCGTTCTAATGCGACGAAAGCAGCTTTTGCTCTTGCGTGTAGTTGCGATTCCAAGGCAACAGGGACAGTAATTGCTTCTATTGGTTTGGTTGCCATCGATGCGCTTTTTGAGTTAATTTCGTCGTCTCTATTTTGTGACGTATAGTTGAAGTCAGTGGATCAACAATCACCCTCTACGACAGGAATCAAGGAAACCAAGTTGTCATCTCTACCTATTCTGGATCGGTACGCCTCAGTACGTCCGACCAAATGACATCTTATTCCGCCCGTGACTACCTAAGAACAACGTTTTATGAGTGATGAAACTTTTTAGTCGTCCCTTAAAAAGAAGACTTTAAAAAGTCAAGATAAATGTGGACAGAGGCGAAATCTGTGGATTTTGCCTCTGTCCCCTGTTTTTTGACTTGAGATGCTACTATTTCAATTATTAGTGCAAAAAAGCGATTTTTGAATTTTTCAGTGCATTTTTTTCATATTTCTTGCTTTTTTCAGTGCAAAAGTATTATCTTTGCAATTGGATTGCAGAGGCAATCCTCACAAGACATTTTTTAAAGAAGCGTTTTGCTTATCGCTCTTAGTTGAAAACCTGAGAAATTTTCTTTTAGAGATGCGAGGACAAGTGAAGCGGTTCTGCGCTATAAGCGTGGGCTGCTATTTCCATATCTGCATCTCAAGGTTTTCTCAGGACCATCAACTAAAGACGTGGCAATTCAGTCCACGCCTCTTTTTTTTCAAACTAAAAGCCTTGAGGACTGCGAGGCAGGTATTTTATTATGAAAAAAATTTATTTAATTGCAGTTGTCACTGCGTTGTGTCTAACGTCTTGCTATTCTGCGTCGACCTATGTAGGCAACATGACACCCAACACCCCTGAAGTGAAAGTTAAAACAGTGCGTCACTCTCATTTCATTGGAGGACTTATTGGCAAGGGAAAACTCGACGCTAAAAAATATGGCGTTGGAGAAAACTACAAAGTCACTCACCAGTTGTCGTTTGTTGATTACCTGCTGTCAGGGATCACCTTGGGAATCTACACACCATCAACATCTAAAATCTATGTTCCGGCCAATGAGGTACAAAACTTGAACACTCAGAGCTCCTCTAACAATGCATCATCCTCAAATGGTGTGAGAATGATTCATAAAGTGAAAGATGGTGAAACCATCCAAACTATCGCTAATCTTTATCAAGTTAGTGTGAAGGATATTATAAATTGGAACCAATTGCAGAGCATTGATTTGGAAACTGGCACGCCATTAATAATCTTCATTAAATAACTGCACTAATCAAAAAAAGGCACTCATGGGGGCGATGATTTTTCGCTCCCATTTCTTTACACTCTCGCTTAAACCCAAATCGGTCATTAGGCCGGAGACTAGTTTTTTTCTCTTTTTATGCTATAACAGTTTTATTTTGACATCTTACTTCAGAAGGCGATGTAGAGCTGAAGGCTTAGTTCTCGGCAATCAAATCTCTAAGTTGTATTTTTCCGTACTTGCTGTTTATCCATAATCTAAAGAATACATCGGTAACAGAGTAAATACCACCTAGTCTAGTTATCACGCTCTTTTCAAGCAGATGCTTTGCTGAGTGCTGAACCGAACTTGACGAAAGCAAACGATATTTTTTTATGAAGCTCGCCGATGTGATTTGCTTTACTTTTCCTTCCTGTGCAATTGAATACAGCAAAGGCTTATAACGTTCCGAGATATTTGACAACATCTCTTCAAACAAGGGAGCCTTTGACTCAATCACATTCTCAATTGCCTGCACAGCAATATCAAGTGAGCATGAATCCCTTTCAGAAAGTAGAGTAAACACCTCGTTAAAAGTTTTTTGAACTGCATAGGTATTGCCCTCAAACAAGTTATAAACCTTCGTTATTACCCCTTCATCAACAGCCCTTCTATTTCTCGTCATGTGTTTTAAAATGAACTCGCTATAAACATCTAAGTCTATTGCCTTGAGTTCCAATATGTCGGCACTGTTATAGAATGGTCTAGCTGCCGAAAGAAACATTCCCTGCATAATATGAAATTCACTACCGGCAAAAATGAATTTTGCGTTACTCATGTTCTGAATATGAGTTCTCAACAATGCCTCTATATTCTTCTCTGGATAACGCGAGATTTGCTGAAATTCGTCAAAAGCGACAATACAAGGCTTTGCCGATTTCTCAAGATATTGGAATATTTCCTCCAGAGTAAGTTCCGGGCGAGTAATGTCAGTTATCTCAAGATTAAAAGTGGGTAGGCTTGAGAAAGGGTCAAACCCAAATTTTCCACTCAACGATTTAAGCGCCTGAGTGAATGAGACTACCATCTTCTTACTACGTGGGAGCAATGTCTCATAAATGTGCCTACCAAAGAGATAGGTAAATTCCCGCAGACTAGTAGTGTGCAAAATATCAATAAAAAATGTGTTATAGTTGCCTGCAATCTCAGGTGCATCGTAACAATGGCGAATAAGACCAGTCTTTCCCATGCGTCGTGGCGAGATAAGAACTAGATTATTGCCATTAGTCAATGATTTTATCAAGTATTCACTCTCCTTTACACGATCGCAAAAATATTCTGGTTCTATTTTTCCCGTGACGATAAATGGATTAATTATTTTGGCCATTGCTTTTTCTTTTTAATAGTTCATTTTCTGCCACAAAATTATGACAAATCTCAAAGTTATGCAAATCCCATTATGGAATTTCTATAATTTTAACTAACGTTACACAAAACACAACTATTCAGCGAAAGCGTCGAAGACGCTAAATGCTTAGTTAGAGGGAGATTAGCACAAAAAAGCGAGCGCATCGGAGCCTTAGTGCTCGATGCGCTCGAAGTATTAAGTGTGTTAAGTATATGCGCTTAGTCCTTAATGAGGGTAGCGCCTTTCTTGAGGGCTTCCTCATTCATGGGGATGAGGTGCCAGTGGCGCTCTGGGAGAGTCTTCTTGAGGCCCTTGAGCACGTTCTCGATAGTGACGATGGGCTTAACCTTGAGGTAAGCGCCAAGCACAATCATGTTGAACGCCTTGCTGTTGTTAATCTCGATGGTAGCCTCGGTAGCCTCGATGCGATAGATCTTGATATCGGTGCGAGTGGGAGGAGTGTTGATGCCGTAGCTGTCATAGATGAGCACGCCACCTGGTTTCACCATTTTCTCAAACTTGTCGAGACTCTGCTGGTTGAGCACCACTGCAGTGTCATACATGTTGAGGATTGGTGAGCTGATGCGCTCGTCGCTCACGATTACGGTAACGTTGGCGGTACCACCACGCTGTTCGGGACCGTAAGAAGGCATCCAAGTCACTTCCTTGTCTTCCATCAATCCAGAGTAAGCGAGAATCTTACCCATTGAGAGGACACCCTGTCCTCCAAAGCCTGCTATTACTATTTCTTCTTTCATGATTATTCATTATTTTTTAAATCACCCAATGGGTACTTAGCAAACATGTTCTCTTGTAGCCACTCGTTGGCTTTCACTGGAGTGAGTTTCCAACCAGTGTTGCAGGTGCTCACGATCTCAACAACCGAGCAACCCTTGCCGTCCATGCTGTTCTGGAAGGCTTTCTTGAGGGCGGCTTTGGTCTTGCGCACTGCGGCAGGGCTATAGACAGTTTGGCGAGTCACATAGCAAGTGCCGTCGAGCTGTGCCAGCAGGTTGCTGATTGCCAGAGGATAGCCGTTAAGGTCGGCGCGGCGGCCGTAGGGGCAGGTAGCGGTCTTCTGACCGAGCAGAGTGGTAGGTGCCATTTGTCCACCAGTCATGCCATAGATGGCATTGTTGATGAAGATGATGACGATGTTCTCGCCACGGTTGGCAGCGTGGATGGTCTCGGCAGTACCAATGGCCGAGAGGTCGCCGTCGCCCTGATAGGTGAAGACGAGCTTGTCGGGCATCAGTCGCTTGGTAGCGGTAGCCATTGCTGGAGCGCGTCCGTGAGCGGCCTCAAGCCAGTCGATGTCGATGTAGTTGTAAGCAAACACGGCACATCCCACTGGCGAAACGCCGATGGCCTTTTCCTGAAGTCCCATTTCCTCGATAACCTCGGCAACGAGTTTGTGCACAACGCCATGGCTACATCCAGGGCAGTAGTGCATGTGTGCTTCGTTGAGAAGCGACGGTCTCTTGTAAACCCTGTTCTCAGGGCGGATTATATCGTTAAGTTCCATAATGGTCTTGTAATGATTTAATGATGATTATCCTAATTTGTTAACCAGTTTCTCTTTGAGAGCGTTGAGAATCTCGTCGGGAGCGGGCACGTTACCACCCAGGCGGCAGAAGAGGTCAACCGGGTAGTTGCACTCGGTAGCGAGCTTGATGTCTTCGATCATCTGTCCGGCGCTTAGCTCCACGCTAAGGATGCCCTTAACGCCCTCGGCAGCCTTACGGATGGCATCTACTGGGAAAGGCCACAGAGTGATGGGGCGTGCGATACCCACCTTGATGCCTTCCTCGGCGGCGAGCTCCATAGCCTTGTGGCTGATGCGTGCCATGCTGCCGAATGCCACGATGAGGTAGTCGCAGTCGTCGGTGTTGATAAGCTCGCAGCGCTGCTCGTTCTTCTCAATCTCGCGGTAGGTAGCCTGGAAGCGGTGGTTGTTCTCCTCCATCTTGTCGTCGTCGAGCTCAAGCGAGGTGATAATGTTCTTGGGGCGCATGCCCTTGCGGCCGTTCACAGCCCATGGGCAATGCTCGCGAATCCATTCCTCGGTGTGGCGTGGACGCTGCTCGGGGAGCACCACTTTCTCCATCATCTGGCCAATTACACCATCGGCAAGAATCATCGACACGGCACGATACTTGAACGCCAAGTCCCAGCCTAGAGCCACGAAATCTACCATCTCCTGCACCGAGGCGGGAGCCAGAGTAATCAAGCGGTAGTCGCCATGACCACCACCCTTAACGGCCTGGAAATAGTCGGCCTGCGAGGGGTGGATAGTACCCAGACCAGGGCCACCGCGCATCACGTTAATCACCAGAGCGGGAACCTCGCTAGCTGCCATGTAGCTCATGCCCTCCTGCATCAGGCTGAAGCCTGGGCTAGAGGTGGAAGTGAGCACTGTCTTGCCGCACGAAGCGCCAGCATACACCATGTTGATTGCAGCCACTTCACTCTCGGCTTGCAGCACTACCATACCAGTAGTCTCCCACGGCATTTCTTCTTCAAGTTTCTCGAGAACCTCCGACTGCGGGGTAATAGGATAACCAAAATAACCGTCGGCACCATAGCGAATAGCAGCGACAGCGAGAGCCTCATTACCCTTCATTAATGTTACTTTATCGTTCATCGTTTCTACGGTTTTGTTTTTTAAAAGTTCATTACTTGTTTACTTCTCTACAACACGATACACCTCGATGCAAGCGTCGGGGCACACGAGCGCGCAGCTCGAGCAACCAATGCACTTCTCGGGCTCTGCCATGTAGGCATAGTGGTAACCTCGGTTGTTAACTTCATTTTTCTTTAGGTCAAGCACACCACTGGGGCAGGCCACAACACACAGGTTGCAGCCCTTGCAGCGCTCGGTGTTGACCGTTACTGCTCCATTAATTTTAGCCATAATATTTTAAAGTGTTTTAGTTAAGTCTTGCAAAGGTACAAAACTTCTTACAATCTATCACCATATTTTATGAAGAATTTTTCAACAAGTGCAAAAAAGTGAGCCATTTTTCTTGCACTTATGGAAAAGAAAAGGCGGGATGCATGGTTGTGATGCACCCCACCCTTGAGTGGAAAATCCACTATAGCTTACTCAAGTTTCGGAAATACCCCGAAATTTTATAGCTTATTTCACTACCACTTTCTTGCCTCCTACCAGGTAGAGACCTGCTGGCAAGCCTTGAGTGGCGACATCGGCTCTGACGCCACGCTTGATGAGCTGACCCTGCATGTTATAGACATTGACCAGGGCATTGCCATCAACATTGAGCGCCTCGACAGCAGTGACTGTTGCCACCGACACTGGATAGATGACGTAGTTCTGGAATGGGTACTCATAATCTTTCATAACGGGTGCCGGGGCTGCCCAGGGTTCCTTGATTTGGATGATACCAATCACACTATAGCGGGAGCCATTGACTGGTGTCCAGCCATTTATCCACGAGTTGTCGATAGTGAGGCTCTGGCCTTGAGGAGGAGCAGAATAAGCACGCAGTGCATTGTCGCTAGCGTTGTAGTAACCACCCACGCTGATGACCTCGTTAACCTTTGGAGCAAACTCTTGGGCTAGGCTGTAGGTCTTGGGAGTCACTGCCAAATCGGTCGATGACTGCTCGGGAGCCTGGCTCAATGTGAGGGTTGGGATGAACTCCTTGCCGGTAAAGGTGCCCTTGAGCGAGCCGCCGACCACGGTGTTCATTGCTGCCAGAGCGTTATAGTAGCTGCCAGCGTCAACCTTAATCCAGTTGTCGTTGCCATCGGTAAGGAAGGCAAACCCTTCGCTTTGAGCCACCTCCACCACAGCAAGGTCATCGGCAATGAGGTAGTCGTTGCCGTTCACGCCCTCAGTAAGTACAGTGGCCAGTGGAGTGGCTGGTTCTGGAATGACGTCGGTGTAATAGATGGTGAAGTCGTCGAAATAAGTCTTATAGGTCGTGGCACCTGCTGTCATGCTGATGCGGTAGCGTGCCGGCACATTCATGTCGAAGGTGTACTTGAGTGTGGCACTGCTGTTGGCAGCAACGTTGGTCGAAGTCTCGCCGTCGGCGTTGGCCACAGCAGTCCAGGTAGTGCCATTGTCGGTAGAACAGTAGAGTGTAAACTTGGCTGCTGTGGTTGAGGCATTGTAGGCATCAAAGCTCACCATGTAGCTCTTATATCGCACATCCTGGGTCATGGTCAGCGACGATGGGCGCTTCATTACTGTAGAGTGCTCACCGTTGCAGTAGTCACTGCTGGGGTTGGTGACATAGCAGTTGACGAATTTCCACTTGGAATAAACGCCTTGCACATCGGCGCTGGGTGGAGTGGTGACAACGGGCATCTCCTCAAAGTCCTCGACCACGCTGTGCAGCGAGGTGTCGTCGCCAATGGTGAAGTAAATCACGCCATTCTGCTCACGAATGTTGGTGATGTTATACTGGCAGCCGAGGCCGTTCCACGTCTTGAGGTTGGGAGTGGTGGTGTTATTGATAAACGTAGCCCCAGCAGGGAAGGCATCGTCGGCCTGGGCAGTGCCGTCGCCATTGCCGGCACGCAGCAGCACATAGTAGTTGTGGCTAGGGTCGCAGTTCACATCGTTGCTGTCCCACACCGAGCTGTTAGTAGAATCGACACGGCATATTATCATGCCATGCCCGGGAGCGTAAGCGTCCCACTTCGTGTTCTGGCGATTCTCGAGGTAGAACTTCACCTGGCTCTCGGGGCTATTGATGATATAGCCCTCGCCAGTGGTGCCTACCTGGTTGAGCGAATACTCGCCTTTAGCATTGATTATCTGGGCATTGGCAAAGCCTATTGAATAGCGGTCGTAGAGGCTATATGCCACTGGAGTGCGAGAGTTGTTCTCGTAGCTGCCACCAGCCATGATGTCCCACTTGCCGGGGTGCTGACTCTGGCCACCGCCTTGCTCATAATCGGTATCATAGAGGTCGGGCAAGCCCAGCACATGGCTGAACTCGTGGCAGATGGTGCCTATGCCGTCAAAGACGCCATAGTTCACGCTGTAGAGATACTCGGTGGAGCAGGCGTAGGTGCGGGCGCGCTTGCCATCAAGGGTAACATTTTCCCAATAAAGGTCCCACTTGTGAGGCCACAGATGGGTAGTGGTGCCATCGCTGTTAGAGCCACTGCCGGCACCGATGAAGTATATCATGTCGATGTTGCCATCGCCGTCACGGTCATACTGGCTGAAATCGACCTGTGGGTCGAGTTGGCTCAGGGCTTGTGCCCATATCTCAGCACTATTATCGGTCTTGTTGTGACTGTCAACAGAGTATCCATTAACGAGGACGGGGCCTACCACATCGAAGGTTGGGTCGAAGCGACCCTGGCTATTGTCGTAGTAGTAGTCGCGCACACTGCCCGTGCAAGCACCATAGTAGTTAGGGGTGCCATCCTCGTTGGTGAAACCGGTGTAGTTCTCCTCGTTGGCCATGCGATAGTAGAAATTCTGCACATCGCTGCGTGTGAAACGGCAATCACTATAATCTACCAGTACAATCAGTCCACGGAAGTTGCTGTAGTCATACTGAGCAGCCTTAGCGCCAGCAGCCTTGGTAGCGGCATCGACCGGAGCGCGTTTCTGCTTTGCTGCACGGGCATCAACTTTGCTGAAGAGGCCTTTTGGCAGGGTGTTCACAAACTGCGCTTCGCTAGCCGAGCGCTCTGCCACGTTGTGGGCCACCACCTTGCTGGGCACAAGGTCGTCGTTGCGGCTCTGGGCATAGACAAAATAACCTGCCTTGTCACGCACGATGGTGTAGCCATCGGCCGTGGTGTGATAGTTAAAGAACTCATCGCCAACGATGCGTATCGTCAGCTGCGTGCCATCGGGCTGAGTAACCTGAATGGGCGTTGTCACTGCTGGCACCGCCAGTGCAGCAAGTGCAACTAACGCACACGCCATCAAAGTAAAGATCTTTTTCATGATTTGGAGTTGTTTTAAAAATGTGTATTTAATTTTTATGTCATCGCGGCAAAAACATGGCTTTCAAAGCCACTAATGTTGCAACAATTTGTCAACAGCTTGCAAAGATAAACGAAAATTTGGTTTAAAGCAATCTTTATGCAGTTTTTTGTTTAAATATTGCCAGAGTATCACATATATCTAGATAAAGATAGATAAAGAGAACAGAGAGTCATGAAAAAACTAAAAACGGGAAACTGAAAACTGAAAACTTTTTTGTAACTTTGCAGTTTGAAATAATGCCAATGCGGCTTATAAAGTTCTAAATCATTGAATAACATCATTTTTATCTCAATATATCATGGCAGAGAATAACGAAATAAGACCAGCAGAGGAAAAGAAAGTCCTCAATTTTGTACAGCAAATCGTTGCCGACGACTTGGCAGCAGGTAAGAATGGCGGACGCCTCAACACGCGTTTTCCACCCGAGCCTAATGGCTACCTACACATAGGCCACGCCAAGGCAATATGCATGGACTTTGGCGTTGCCGAGATGTTTGGCGGCACCTGCAACCTGCGCTTCGACGACACCAACCCCCAGAAGGAGGACACCGAGTACGTAGAGTCCATCAAGCGCGACATCCACTGGTTAGGCTATGACTGGGGCGACCGTCTGTACTACGCCAGCGACTATTTCGAGAAACTCTACAACTTTGCCATCGACCTCATCAAGCGAGGCCTAGCCTACGTCGATGACCAAACCAGCGAGGAGATTGCCAAGCAAAAGGGCACTCCTACCCAGGCCGGCACCGACAGCCCCTACCGCAACCGCTCGGTGGAGGAGAACCTCGACCTCTTTGAGCGCATGAACGCCGGCGAGTTTGACGAGGGAGCCCGCGTGCTTCGCGCCAAGATCGACATGGCGTCGAGCAATATGCACTTTCGCGACCCCATCATCTATCGCATCATCAAGACCCCACACTGGCGCACCGGCACCAAGTGGAAAGTCTATCCCATGTATGACTTCGCCCATGGCCAGAGCGACTACTTCGAGGGCGTGACCCACTCCATTTGCACCCTGGAGTTCGTGCCCCACCGCCCGCTATATGAATACTTCGCCCACCTGCTGGCTGGCGACACCGTGGATAAGTACTGCCCACGCCAGATTGAGTTTAACCGCCTTAACCTCACCTACACCGTGATGAGCAAGCGCAAACTCCTGCAACTGGTGAAAGAGGGTCTGGTGGCTGGCTGGGACGACCCACGCATGCCCACCATCTGCGGCCTGCGCCGCCGTGGCTACACGCCACAGTCTATCAAGAACTTCCTTGACGACATTGGCTACACAAAATATGAGGCACTCAACGACATCGACCTGCTCGAGCACAACATACGCGAGGACCTCAACAAGCACGCCAACCGTGTGTGTGCCGTCATCAACCCCGTGAAGGTGGTCATCACCAACTACCCCGACGACAAGGTGGAGATGCTCGCCATGGACAACAACCCCGAGCAGGAGAATGCCGGCACTCACGAGATGCCCTTCTGCCGCGAGATCTACATTGAGCGCGACGACTTCATGGAGAACCCTCCCAAGAAGTTCTTCCGCCTCACCCCCGGCAAGGAAGTGCGCCTCAAAGGTGGTTATATAATAATGTGTAACGATGTGGTGAAAGATGCCCAGGGCAACATCACCGAAATTCACTGCACCTACGACCCCGACACTCTGAGCGGCACTCCTGGCAGCATGCGCAAGGTGAAAGGCACGCTGCACTGGGTGTCGGCACGTCATGCCGTGGATGCCGAGGTGCGTCTCTACGACCGCCTCTTTGCCGTCGAGAACCCATCGGCCGAGACCGACAAGGACTTCCGCGAGCTGCTTAACCCCGACTCGCTCAAGGTGGTGACTAACGCCAAGGTGGAACCCTACCTGGCACAGATTGCCAAGCCCGAGGACAAGTTCCAGTTCCAGCGCATAGGCTACTTCTGCGTGGACCTCGACAGCACCCCCGAGCACCTCATCTTCAACCGCACCATCACCCTCAAAGACAGCTGGGCTAAGGCACAGAAAAAATAAAGGTTAAGTAGGGACAAGGCGCGCCTTGTCCGGGGATCGGGGATCGGAGATCGGGAATCGGAGATCGGGGATCGGAGATCGGGGATCGGGAATCGGAGATCGGGAATCGGGGATCGGGTGATGTAGGGACAAGGCGTGCCTTGTCCGCAATTAATCTAGAAAATCTAGAAAATCTAGAATGTCTAGAATGTCTAGAAAATCTAGGAAAAATTAAAAAAAAACTTCAACTAAGCTGTGCTTCACAAGGAATTAGTAGATAAACTATCAAAATCGCTGGGTCGCAACAAGAGCGACATCAACAAGCTGCTAGAGGCTCTGGGCAACGTGGTAGTAGAACGTTGCTCGGAGCTTGATAGCATCACCGTGCCACGACTGGGAACCATCGAGGCTGTGAAGCACTGCGAGAAGGTGGAGACCCACAGCGACACCGGCAAGCGCACTCTTGTGCCACCACGCATAGAGATGCAGTTCACCACGAGCAATGTGCTCAAAAAACGCCTCAACCAGTCATGAGAGAGAAGATAGCATTTCCACAACTGGTTGGGCTCGTGGCTGAGAAGGCAAGCACTACTGAGCGCATGAGCGAGCTTTTCCTGCAAGAACTCTTTGCGGTGGTCACACAAGAGCTCGCACAGGGTAAATCGGTGACTATAAAGGGCGTGGGAACTTTCAAGCCTACAAAAGACGATTCGGGGAAAGATGTCGTCTTCACACCCGACAAAGACCTTGCCGATGCGGTGAATGCCCCATTTGCCCAATTCTCGCCAGTGGAGCTCTGCGATGAGGTCACCGACGAGATGCTACACGAGATTGACGCCGCCATGGAGCAACCCCAAGAAGATGAATCGCAAGATACAGAAAGCCCCAAAGAAAATACTATTCAGTCACAAGAAGAACAACAAGAGACTGTGACTGAGCAACCCAAAGTACAACCCACAGAAGAAGCACAGACTGCTCAAGAAACTGTTGCACCAATCTCATCAACTCCATCACAAGACGAGGAACCTCAAGACTCCGAATCAAGGAGCTACCGCAAGTGGCTCATTGCCGCTGCGGCTGCCGTCGCCCTTATCGCAGTGTGGTATTTCTTTACGCATCGCAGTAAAGACCGCAGCGATAAGGCTATCGAAACTACACAAGTCGCTAAAAACGACACAACCACCAACGAAAGTAAGCCACAACCCGTCGTCACCGACACCATTGGCGGCAACAATGTGCTCTTCACCATGGCACAGAAGCACTATGGTGACCAAGCATTCTGGGTGTATATCGCCCGTGAGAACCAAGCACAGTACCCCGACTACCGCAAAATTCCCAGCGGAGCTGTACTCGTGATTCCACCCGCCAGCAAATATGGCATCAACAGCGACAGCAAGCAGAGCATCAAGAAAGCTAACGCCGATGCCCTAAAGCTATATAAGGAGGTGAAAGCCTCAGCAAGCAAAAGCCAGCAAGATGACACCACAGCCACAAAACTGCCGCTACAGAATAGCACAAACAACAAGGGTTACAAATCATCACACAAGCAGCACAGCCGCCATTACTCTTCTCACAAGAGACACCGCTACCGCCGTAGATAACGCCACCAATAATAGGTAACTATTCAGCGATTTTAGCTAGTAAAGGAATTCAGCCCCTGTGAGCGTCGAAGACGCTGGGCGGGTCGAAGACCCGACTTTGTGCGTAAGACCATGCAAGAACCCCAAAGGGGTTCGCAGCTTGGTCCAAAAGCTATCAATCTGAAAAGTGCGTCGAAGACGAACTTCAACCGACTACTCGCTAAGCGAAAGGTCTTAAGGTTCTGATTGCGTTGAAGTTCGCCTACGGCGCACCACAATGAGTATCATCAGGGACCAAGCTGCGTGGGTCTTCGACCCTCTTGCATGGTCTTTTAGATAAATAGCCTCTAACGAGGCATTTAGCGTCTTCGACGCAATCGCTGAATAGTTACAATAATAGTGGAGAGTGTTATCAGTTCTTAATTTTCCTAGAAGTTCTAAATTATGCATTGAGCATTAAGCATTGTGGATTGAGCATTGTGGATTGAGCATTGTGGATTGAGCATTATGCATTGTGCATTATGCATTGTGCATTACACATTGTGCATTACGCATTATGCATTGAGCATTGTGCATTGAGCATTGTGCATTATGCATTATTAAATGCATTCCAGCCTTGGGCGCGTATTTCTAGTTCGGTGTCGTCGCGCGCTACCATGTAGGCTCCCAGTTCGGGCTTGGTGATGCGGCCTATGAGACGTGCGGTCTTCATCTGCTCCACTTTCTCATGCTCGGTTAGAGGCACGGTAAAGAGCAGCTCATAGTCCTCGCCGCCGTTCATGGCGGCAGTCACGAGGTTCATGTTCAGCTCCTCGGCCATGACTGCCGTCTGGTAGTCGATGGGTATGCGGTCCTCATAGACTCGGCACCCCACTCCACTCTGCTTGCAGATGTGCAACAGCTCACTCGAGAGGCCGTCGCTCACGTCCATCATGGCTGTGGGCTTAATGCCCAGCTCACGCAACTCGGCAATGACGTCGGCGCGAGGCTCAGGCTTGAGCTGCCGCTCGAGCAGATACTCACGCCCAGCAAAATCGGGTTGGAAATCCTTTTGCCCTTCGCTAGCCACACGCTCGCGCTCAAGCAACTGCAAGCCCATGTAGGCAGCACCGAGGTCACCACTCACACATATCAGGTCGGTGTCGCGTGCACCGCTGCGATACACTATGTCCTCGTTGCGTGCCTCGCCTATGCAGGTGATGCTGATGAGTAGTCCAGTTACCGATGCCGACGTGTCGCCCCCCACCAAGTCAACGCCATATTTCTCACATGCAGCATAGATGCCAGCATACAGCTCGTTGATATGCTCCACGGTGAACCGCTTGGAGATGCCCAGCGACACGGTGATGTGTCGCGGAGTGCCATTCATGGCATACACGTCGCTCAGGTTCACTGCCACCGCCTTGTAGCCCAGATGCTTGAGCGGTGTGTAGGTAAGGTCGAAATGAATGCCCTCGAGCAGCAAGTCGGTGGTGACAAGCGTCTTCATGCCACCATAGTCGAGCACTGCGCAGTCATCGCCCACGCCCCGCAGCGTGGAAGAATTCTTCACCTTAAAATCACGTGTCAACTGGTCAATCAACCCAAACTCTCCCAAAGTAGAAATCTCTGTCTCACTCATAGCTGTTAATTAAAAAAATTTACGACAATTAAGGACTAATGCTTTGTTCTCTTTTTATTAAGGACAATTACCTACTGGAATTGCTTTGACCAGTGTTTTTATTGTCATTAATGAATTGTGGTTAAAGGAGCATTTATTTTGTCCTTAATTGTCGTAAAACCGTTCAATTAGTTTCACACCTCGTCGAGGCTGTTAATGACTTCGGTCACCATTGTGGTCATGACGGGCTCGGCTTTAGAGGCAGCTTGCTGCACTTCTTCGTGAGAGACATCCACATAGATGCCCTCGCCGCCCAGGTCGGTGATGACGCTAAGGCCAAAGACCTCCATGTCGGCATGACGCGCCACAATCACCTCGGGCACTGTGCTCATGCCCACGGCGTCGCCACCAATGCGATAGAAGTAGCGATACTCCGATGGGGTCTCAAAGGTGGGACCTTGTGTGCCCACATACACCCCTTCGCGCAGGCAGATGCCGTTCTTCTTGGCAATGCTGCGTGCCAGGTCAAGGATGCGGTGGCTATAAGCCTCGTTCATGGCTGGGAAGCGCGGACCCAGCTCGTTGTAGTTCTTGCCGCGCAAGGGATGGTCGGGGAAGAGGTTGATGTGGTCGGTGATGAGCATCACGTCGCCCACGCGGAAGTCGGGATTCATGCCTCCGGCGGCATTGCTCACGCACAGCACCTTCACGCCAATGGCCTTCATCACACGGATGGGGAAGGTGGCCTCCTTCATCGAGTAGCCTTCGTAGTAGTGGAAGCGTCCTTGCATAGCCATGACATACTTCTTGCCCAGTGTGCCAAAGATGAGCTGGCCTTTATGCCCCTCGACGGTAGAAACAGGGAAATTGGGGATTTCGCCGTATGGAATAGAAACTTTAATATCAATCTTGTCGGCAAGGTTTCCAAGTCCCGAACCGAGCACAATAGCCACTTTAGGCATCTCACCGCCCACTTTCTCGCGAATGAAAGTCGCGGTCTCCTGGATTTTTTCCAGCCAATTCACTTCTTTTGTCATAATCAATATATGTTAAAAGTAATTATTTAATCTATTTATGGTTTATCGTTTATAGTTTATAGTTATGGTTTATGGAAGGCAGTGATGAGATTATGGGCACTGCAACCTCTAAACTCTTCACCCTCGAGGCACGCATCGTCCCTACCCGTTCCTCGTCCCACGGTCCTCAACCCACGGTCCTCGTTCCTCGACCCACGGTCCTCAACCCACGATCCTCGATCCTCGATCCTCGATCCTCGATCCACGAGCCCCGATCCACGAGCCCCGAGCCCCGATCCCCGGACAAGGCACGCCTTGTCCCAACTTAACACTTAACATTTAACACTTTACACTTAATTATGTGCCGAGATAAGCGCTTGCAGCTCATAGATGAAGTCGCGATCCTCATAGTTGAGGAAGTCGGCCTGAATGGGTATGAAATAAATCTGGTCGCGACGTGTGGGAGGGAAATAAGGGCTATTGAGGATGCGCACCGCGTCCTTCTCGGTGGTGATGATATACTTGCGGCGGCCCTCCAGCTCTTTGAGCATCTTGAAGATGTAGCTGAAATCGGCACGCGAGTAGGTGTGGTGGTCATCGTAGTGAATCACCTTGAGGCGTGTGCCAAACTGCCGCAGATACTTGGTAAACGGGCGTGGGTTAGCAATACCCGCCACCCCCAGCAGCAGGTCGTCCTTGTCGAGCCAGTTGAGCGATGTGAGCTCGGGGTTGCCAATGGGGAATACGGGCTCGGGAGCACCGTAGCGTATCTTTGAGAAATACAACTGTTGGTACTTGAACAGCTCCAGATGCTCCTTAAACATGCGCAGATCCACAGGCTTGATGTCGTCGGGGCACTTAGTCACCACCACCATGTCGCACTTGAGGATGCGGTCGGCAGGCTCGCGCAACTGTCCCAGGGGCAATAGTTTATCGTCAAATGGTGGTCGGTTATAGTCGATCATCACCACGTTGACTTTAGGCTTCACATAGCGGTGCTGTAGCGCATCATCGAGGAGAATAAGGTCGATATCGGGGTTTACTTTCAACAATGCCTCGATGCCCTTGCAGCGGTTTTCACACACAGCCACATCGATGAGCCCACGAAACTTGTGGTAGATTTGGTAAGGCTCATCGCCAAGATCCACGGGCGTGAGGTTGTCGCTAGCCATCACAAAGCCTTTAGTGCGGCGCTTGTAGCCACGGCTGAGTACCGCAATGTTGTAGCGTCGTCCCAGCCTCGAGATGATATATTCCACGTGAGGCGTTTTTCCTGTTCCCCCCACGGTGACGTTGCCTATCGAGACCACAGGCACCTCAAAGGCTTCTTCTTTTAAGAGCCCAATATTAAATGCCGTGTTTCTCAACCACACCCCTGCGCCATATCCCCACGACAGTGGTGTGAGCAGCACTTTCTCGGTGCCTAGAAGCACTTTGCGGCTAATTCGTTTTATGTTGTCAAAATCCATTTATATCGAGTAGCGGAATAGTAGAATAGTAGAATAGTAGAACAGTAGAATAGTAAAGTAGTCGAGTGGTATAGTAAAAGCAGTAGAATAGAGAGAAGTTGAGACCAGCGTTGAGCTAGTTTAGAAGTCAATCTCTACTGGCTCCATGATACACAGCACCTGCTCTCGTCCCAAGAATGCCTGGAGCTTCTCGTAATAGGTGTAGAACATGCCCATGCGTCGCTGCATGTCTTCCTGCACCTTAGCTCGAGTCATCTGTCCCAACATTGCCTGGAAAGTAATCTCCAGTTTAGGTAGCGTGGTGATAGAGTAGTCATCGCCGAGGTTAGCCTTCTTAGCCACCCAGTCGATGGCCGCCTGCAGGCCTCCAAACTCATCTACCAGCCCAATGCTCTTAGCAGTAATGCCGTCCCACACACGTCCCTCGGCAATCGCCTTGATAGAGTCTTGCGACACATTGCGACCCATGGCGCAGCGGCGAGTGAAGAGGTCGTAGCCTCGTTCCACCATGCGCTGCAAGGCAGCCTTTTGCGAATCGCTAAGGGGTTTATACATTGCTCCAGCAATGGCGTTCTTGTTAGTGGTCACCTCCTCGACCTTCACTCCCAGAGTGTTGTTGATGAAATTGCTGGCATTAGGAATGATGCCAAAGATGCCAATGCTGCCGGTGATGGTGGTGGGCTCGGCAAAGATGCGCTGTGCCCCCGAGGAGATGTAATATCCTCCCGAGGCGGCATAGTCGCTCATCGACACTGCCACAGGCTTGCCGCTACGCTTGAAATCTTCAATAGCCTTCCATATCACTTCGCTGCCAAAGGCGCTACCGCCTGGTGAGTTGACACGCAGCACCATGGCCTTCACGTTGTCGTCATATTGTAGCTCCCTGATCGTTGCCGCCAGCGACTCGCTGTCGATGCCCTCCTGTGCCATTCCTGGCACTGATGCCGAGCCATCAATCTCGCCAGTAGCATAGACAACGGCGACTTGCTTGTCTTCTCGGTTCTTCTCGGTGTCGGTGAGCACTAGCTGACTAGGGGTGACAAGTTTGAGGTCGTCTTTCATTTCCACGCCCGTTTTCTTGCGCAGCTTGTCTTCCATCTCGGTGCGGTAACACAGGTGGTCAACAATCTTGTTCTTCATCAGCTCCTCGGAACTCATAGTTATCATCACGCTGTCGGTGAGCTGGGCAAAGGTCTCAGGAGCTATCTTTCGTGATGTTGCTATATCTTTAGAAATCACGCCCCACAGGCTTCCCAGGTAATGCTCCTGCTGCAAGCGGTTAGCATCGCTCATCTGGCTAAGCATGTAAGGCTCCACGGCGCTCTTAAAAGTGCCCACACGCACCACTTGCACCTCCACTCCCACTTTGTCGAGCAGGTTCTTCATATAGGGCGTGGCGGCTCCCAGTCCATGCACGTCAACAGCCCCCTCGGGGTTGAGGAAGATGCTGTCGGCTACCGATGCCAGGTAATAGTCGCTCTGCATGATACCCTCGTCACCAAAGGCATACACAAATTTTTTACTCTTCTTGAAATCGACGAGTGCATTCCTGAGCTCATAGAGCGACGACATCCCCGACGCCATGCCGCGGCAGTCGAGATACACGCCTTCTATCTTGTTATTGTCCTTAGCAAGCTTCAAGCTCTTGATGAGAGTGCACAGGTCTTGCCCCTGCTCGTCCTCGGTGATCATCGCCATCATCTGAGTCATCTCTGATGGACGCTCATTGAGCTCACCTTCAAGCCTAAGGTAAAGGATGGATTTGTCCTCAATTTTCACCCCCATTGAGCTGCCCATGGCACTAAATATCACAAAACTCATAAGAATTGCGGTAGCTGTGAAGAATAACAAGGCCAAGAAGCTGCCAACAAAAGACCCGCAAACTACCAAGAAGAATTTTTTCAACATAACTATAATCGTTTTATAATAAGCTGGTTAGCCTATAACAACAAAGGCTTCAACAGCACATTTGTTCAACATAACTCACTTGCACAGCAAGCCACACTTGCTATGCAATCTACAAAGATAGAAATAAATTTGCCAATAGCAGCGATAAAACCAAAAATATTTTCCTTTTTTTTCAAAAAAAAGCAATCACGGGCTTCACCTCATGCCGCCATCAGTAACAATACAACCGCCGCCCTGCACTGATGCAGAGCGGCGGCTACTCTTATTGCCAGTGAGTGTGCAACACTTGCCTGGCTGTCTTAGGATTTACTCCTTTTCGGGTAAATCGCGTGTCTTTACTTAACGACCTTGCGGGTCACGGTGGTGCCGTCAGTGCGGGTGATGACCATGATGTTCAGGCCACTGAAGGGCTTGTCGCTGGTCATGCCCTGCATGTTGACGTACTTCACGCCGGCTATGCAAAATGGCATCCGGCGAGATTGAAGCCGCGCATAAAATCGGCAGCAGGCATGCGGCGCTTGCCCGAAAGTTGTAAGGAGAGAATTTCGAGCGCACCATCGCCACATGTCACCCTCAAGTGCTTGCCATCGGCAGCAATGGTGCCAGGCGCAGACCCATCACCAGCGAGGGGCTCGCCAGTGGCGAAAATCTTGACATGATGGGTGTTGCCATCGGTGTCGATTATCTCGCTCCACGCTGCCGGATAGGGCGAGAGGCCGCGAATGTGGTTGTAGAGCTGCTCGGCAGGACGACTCCAGTCGATGCGGCAGGTCTCGGTGTAGATTTTAGGTGCTGGAGTGGGCTCCACGCCGGCGGTGAGCATCTGTTCCTGTGGAATGGGCTTGACGGTGCCAGCGATGATGGCGTCAACGGTATCGATCACCATGCCAGCCCCCAGGGTCATCAGGCGGTCATGCACGGTCTCCACATTGTCGGTGCGGCCAATTTCTATTGATTTCTGTTGAATAACATCGCCAGTGTCAATCTCATGCTTGAGGAAGAAGGTGGTCACGCCGGTGGTGGTGTCGCCGTTCATCACCGCCCAGTTGATGGGTGCCGCGCCACGATACTTGGGCAGCAACGACGCGTGCAGGTTGAAGGTGCCCAGCAGTGGCATTGCCCACACCACCTCGGGGAGCATGCGAAAGGCGATGACGATGTGCAGCTGCGCCTTGAGCGAGCGCAAGTGCTCCACAAACGCCTCGTCCTTGAGGCTCTCGGGCTGCATGAGGTGAAGTCCCTGCTCCAGGGCATACTGCTTCACCGCCGACTCAATGATGCGGTGTCCTCGCCCAGCAATCTTATCGGGCATAGTCACCACACCCACAATGTTATAGCCGCCCTCCACTAGGCGCTTGAGGCTCTCCACAGCAAAGTCGGGAGTGCCAAAAAACACTATTCTAAGGTCTTCTTTAGTCATGAGTTGTCATTTTTTCTAGAGGTTCTAGATTTTCTAGAAGTTCTAGACTTTCTAAACTGTGAATTATTAATTGTGCATTCATTTAATCATAGCTGTAGTGCTTGAGCACTTCGCGATAGGCGTTGAAAATCTTTGACTTGGAGACGAAGCCCACATATTTGCCGTCTTCCACCACGGGGAGGTTCCACGCCTTGGTCTCGTCAAAGGTCTTCATCACGCGCTCCATGGGCGTGCCCACCTCGATTTGCGCCGGTGGCGACGACATGAAACGCTCCACATAGATGCGGCGGTAGAGGTCGGGGCGGAACATGATGTTGCGTATGTCATCGAGCAGCACCACGCCCAGCAGGCGACCCTCGTCGTCGGTCACCGGGAAGAGGTTGCGCGAGCTTTGCGATATCACATCCACCATCTCCTTGAGGCTCATCTTGGGATGCACAGCAATGAAGTCGGTCTCTATGACGCTGTCCATCTTCAACAGGGTGAGCACCGACTTGTCCTTGTGGTGCGTGAGCAGCTCGCCACGCTTTGCCAGGCGCCGCGAGTAGATGCCATAGGGCAACAAGATGCGTGAGGTGAGGTAAGAAACCACCGAGACGATGAGCAACGGCAAGAACAGCTCGTAGCCGCCAGTCATCTCGGCAGTGAGGAAGATGGCCATCAGGGGAGCGTGCATCACTCCCGCCATCACTGCCGCCATGCCCAGCAGGGCGAAATTCTTGATAGACAGTGGCAGGCTCTGATCCACCACTCCCAGCGTGTTGAGCAGGTAGGCAAAGAAGAAGCCCGCCATGCAACCCACATAGAGCGAGGGGGCAAACGTCCCTCCCACTCCACCGCCGCCATTAGTGGCACTGGTGGCAAACACCTTAGTGAAGCACAGGCACCCCACCAGCGCCACCGCCCACCACACGCTGTCGCGGTGGCCGTAGAAGATGCTGTTGTCAAAGAGCGGTGTCACCTCGCCATTGAGCAGGCTGTTGATGGCACCGTAACCCTCGCCATAGAGTGCAGGAAAGAGGAAGATGAGCGCGCTAAGTATCGTTGCGCCAATGGCAAAGCGCACCCAGTGGTTAGTGATGCGGGCAAACATGTTCTCCATCATCTCTATCAACTTGTTGAAATAGAAAGAGACAAAGCCACAGAACACGCCCAGCAAAATCACAAACGGGATGCGCGAGGTGAAGAACGGCTCGCTCTGCGAGAAGAAGAACTCCACATTATAACCGGTGAAAACGTAGGCCACCGTGGCGCCGGTGACCGACGCAATGATGAGAGGCACTACCGACCTGGAGTTCAGGTCGATGAGCAGCACCTCGATGGTGAACAGCACGCCCGCAATGGGAGCCTTGAAGATGCCAGCGATACCTGCCGCCGCACCACACCCCACCAGGAGCATGAGAGTTTGAGGCGAGAGCCTGAAAAACTGCCCCAGGTTAGAGCCTATGGCAGCGCCAGTGAACACTATAGGACCCTCGGCACCCACCGAGCCACCAAAGCCTATTGTCACCGACGACGACACGAGCGAAGCATACATGTTGTGGGGCTTCAACCGGCTCTTGCGCTGGGCTATGGCATAGAGCACACGCGTCACGCCGTGATAGATATCATCCTTGATGACATATCTCACATACATGCCAGCGAGCAAAATTCCCACCACAGGAAACACCAGATACTCGTAGTTGCCACTGGAAATGTGCACATGCTTGGTGAGCACCCCAGCTATGAAACCAATGAGAAACTTGAGCAACACCGCAGCAAGCCCCGAGAGAGCACCCACCACTAGGGCAAGCGCCACCACAAAGGTCTTCTCCTTGATGTGCCTCTCTCGCCAGCGGCGCAATGACGCAAGCCATTGCAACGCGCTTTTCTCCACTGGCTCATCGGTAGTCTTATTTACCTTACCGTAACTGTTCATCACACTCCCTTACCAGTAAAAACGATCTTAATGGTATAGACCAGTATCTTCACATCGTTCAAGAGCGACATGTTCTCGATATATAACAAGTCATATTCCAGGCGCTCAAGCATCTCATCAACATTGCTGGCATAGCCAAACTTCACCTGCCCCATCGACGTGATGCCGGGACGCACCTGGTGCACAAGCAGATAAGCTGGCTGGCGAGCCACAATCTGGTCGATGTAGAACTGGCGCTCGGGGCGCGGCCCCACCAGCGACATGTCGCCCTTGAGCACGTTCCAAAATTGCGGCAGCTCGTCGATGCGGAACTTGCGCAGCACATGGCCAATGCGGGTGATGCGAGGGTCGTCGGTGCTCGAGAGCTGAGGCTTGTTGTCTTTCTCGGCATCGGCAACCATCGACCGGAATTTGTAGATTTTGAATGGCTTGTTGTGATAGCCCACACGCTCCTGCGAGAAGATTATGGGACCATGGGAGTCGAGTCTTATCAGCACCGACACCACAATATACACTGGCAGCAACAGCACCATCATTATAGCCGAGACCACAATGTCCATCACGCGCTTGATGTTCTTGCCTCCCTCGCTCATGGTGCTGCCGCCCACGTCAACGAGCGGGTCGCCATAGAGGTTGCTGAAACGCGCGCGCGACATGAACACATTCTTCTTGTCGGGGGTCATCTTAATTGGGACATTAAGGGCATAGAGGCGATCGATAATCGCAAGCATCTGCTCGGTGTTTTGCTTGGTGGGAACCACTATCACCTCGCTCACCTGCTGCTGCCTGCACACCTGCACAATGTCGTTGAAATCATAGACGGGAAGGGCTATATCCTTCACTCTGTTCTCCCCTGGCAGGTCAACGAAGCCCACCACTTCATAGCCAAAGGTGTTGATATTATTCTTGAGGCGCTGATAGAACGAGAACCCCGAAGCCCCGCTGCCCACAATGAGCGCGCGAAACTGTAGCTGCCCGCTCCTGATGCGCCGGGTCACTGCATTGGTAATCAAGAGCCTTACAAGATACACCACCAAGAACAAGGTGCCCATTAGCAAGAATATCACCTCGTAGTTCTCGGTGCGGCTCTCCACCATGTCGTTGATGAGCGCAATGAGTATTATCATGAAACTATTGCACAAGGCACTCAACAGGGTGATGATGAACTCCTGCAAGCGCGACTTGCGATAGGGCACATTGTAATAACCCGAGAGGTAATAGACAAACATCATGAGCAACGGGAACACAAGCTGCCCCATCATCACATTCTCTGACACGAGAAAAGATGCCAACGTGAGGTGCCCCTTCACAAAACCCAGATGATAGCGCATCAGGTTGAAGAGAAACCATGCCGCGTTCGACGACAAGAAGTCGCCGAGCACATATCGGAGCCGTTGTAGCCGTTCGCCAGTCATTTTATAGATGTCGTTTCTTTATAAGCTCTAGATTTCTAGAGTCACTTAACACTTAAAAAACTATCTTATAATCTTAAACGTGCCGTCGCTGTGCAGCATGATGATGTTTGACGCCGAGTGTGGCCGAGTGTCGTCTTGGCGATATTTCACCACATAGTCAACGCTGCGCTTTATCTCGTCGCTGATGTCGGCAAAGGTCTTGGCGCCAGGCTCACCACTGACGTTGGCCGAGGTGGAGACCAGAGGCTTGCCAAACTCGGCACACAGCCGCTGCGAGAACTCCTCATGCGGGATGCGTATCCCCAGCGAGTCGTTCTCTCCCAGCAGATTGGGAGCAACATTGAAGGCCCCGTCATAGATTATCGTCAACGGCTTCACTGCCACATCGAGCAGCTCACGAGCCATCTCGGGCACATTCACCACATAGTGGTCGAGGTGCTCCACGCTGTCGAGCAGCACTATCAGTGCCTTGGTGTCGTCGCGCCGCTTGAGGCGATACACCTTCTTCACAGCATCGGCATTGGTGGCATCGCAGCCTATGCCCCATATTGTGTCGGTGGGATAAAGCACCACGCCGCCACGGTTGAGCACCTCGATGCACGCTTGTATATCTTCGTCAATAGTCATCAGTCAAACTTCATTTCACAGGCACACTACCTAGACGTGCCTTTACTCAAATCAAATAACAAAGGTAATGCAATATTTGCGATAAAAAAAGTAAAAAACACATTTTTCGCTCTTTTTTTTCTCTAAAATTGTTAAATTACATTTTTTTTGAACCTCACAGGTTAATATTTTCGCTAAGTTTGCAGTCTAAAAACATATACAAAACCGACAAACCAACAAAAGACAATATTATGACAAAGTTTAAATTTGCTTTTTTAGCAATGGCCTTTGCTGCCATTACAGCTCTTGCACCAAGCGCAATGGCTAAGGGCAAAGCCGGTAGCCCGCAAGTAATCTACACCGGCGAGATTGCCAAGAAGGTGGTGGGATATAACGGCCCCACACCAGTGAGCATCAGCATCAGCAATGGACGCATCACCAGCATCACCGCTCTCGACAACAAGGAGACTCCATCCTATTTCAACCGAGCTAAAGAAAAGGTGTTCAAGCAATTCATTGGCAAGACAGTCAACGAGGCTCTGAACCTTAAAGCCGACTGCGCCACTGGAGCCACCTACTCGAGCGAAGCGCTCATCAAGAACATCAAGATGGGACTGCAGCAGGCAAAGCCCGCCAGCAACGACAAGAAGAGCAGCAAAGACGGCAAGAAAAACAAAAAAGGCAAGGGCAAGCGCAGCATGACAAAATAAAGCCATGCCACCACACAAAAAACATGACAAGGAGCAAAGACCACACTCAGGGTTCTTGCTCCTTGCTTTTTACTTCCTTTATTAGTCGCTGCGTGTATCAAAAGCAGTGGATGGCGATATAGCCAAAGAATGTAATAAAAAACATGACGCCAACCATGTTGAAGGCCATGTTAACACGGTGGAGCACGCTGCCACACTTATTGTCGGCAGGTGCACAAGAGTTGAGGTTTTTGACATCTTTCATAGCTGTATTGTTTTTGGTGTTTCTTTTGTTCACGATGCAAATTTACACACATCATGGGCAAAAATCGAGCACATCAAATCTAAAAAAAACTAAACCCTCGCTCAATTCAAAAAAATGAAACATCGGGGTCTGACCCCTTTGTTTCATTTTCAGGGAAACAAATCAAAAAAACAGGGAAAAATGAAACATCGGGGTCTGACCCCATTGTTTCATTTTCAGGGAAACAAATCAGAAAAACAGGGAAAAATGAAACATCGGGGTCTGACCCCATTGTTTCATTTTCAGAAAAAACAAATCAGAAAAACAGGGAAAAATGAAACATCGGGGTCTGACCCCATTGTTTCATTTTCAGAAAAAACAAATCAAAAAAACAGGGAAAAATGAAACATCGGGGTCTGACCCCTTTGTTTCATTTTCAGGAAAACAAATCAGAAAAACAGGGAAAAGTGAAACATCGGGGTCTGACCCCATTGTTTCATTTTCAGAAAAAACAAATCAGAAAAACAGGGAAAAGTGAAACATCGGGGTCTGACCCCATTGTTTCATTTTCAGGAAAACAAATCAGAAAAAGCTGAAAAAATAAAGACCAAGCTTAATTCAAAAAAAATGCCCAGCGCATTTGCGCCAGGCATTTTTCATTTTATGAAAGATTTATCTCACTTATTTCACAACCTTGATGATGCTCTTAGAGCCATCGTTCATCTCACGAACCACGATGTTAACACCCTGGAATGGGGTTGCACTCTCAACACCAGCAGCGTTGAAGTAGCGAGTGGCCTTCACATTCTCGATGTCGATGGTGTCAATGCCAGTCTTAACCTCAAATGTCACTTCGATAGCAACATCCTCGCCAGGCATCTCATAGGTCTCGCTCATCTGAGCACTGCCCTCGGCTCTTGGAGCGCCAAACTCACCATTAAATGGGTCGTCGCTTGGAGTGATGACGATCTCACCAGCCCTAACCTCAATATTGGTAACTACAAAACCTTGAGCGGCAGTAGCAGTAACGGTGAACTTCTCGCCCTCTTTAACCTTAGTCACAAGGCTCTCTACTGGAGTGCCATCCTCGAGGGTAACGGCCACGGTGCCGTTGGCCTGCTCGGCAGTGAAGCTGATGAAGCTCTCTACCACTGGCTCCTGATGCTCAACGAAGCTGATGGGGTGCAGCTGTGCAGCACTGTTGTAGATAGTGGCTACGCCATAAACGTCGTAGGCCTTGTCGTCGGTGGGATAGTCAACACCAAAGCGGTTGTAAGTGGCAAGAGTCTCCTCGCCAACGACGAGAGTGGTGCCGTCGATAGTAGCGTTCTTAACCACTACATAGATGTTCTGGTTGGCCTCATAGTCGGCAATAGCGATTTCCTGAGCAACGAGCTCGGCAGTCTCGGTAGCGGCTTGCATGCCACTCATGTTGGTCATCTCGATGGTGCCGTTATAGTTGGCCTTCTTAGCGCTAAAGCCAGCGGGGATCACATCGCCAAAGTTATAGGTTTGACCAGCATTGCCATAGATGAGCACGCCACCAGTCTCGTCCTGAGCATAGAGGCGCTGACCAGCCTGACCACTAACCACGAGGTTGCCAGTGAAGACAAACTCGGTGCCGTCCTCGAGAGCGAGGTACTCGGCAGCGGTAGCCACAGTGAGAGTCTTAACAAACTCCTTAGAAACAATTGGAGAGCAGTCCTCGGCCTCGTTGAAGGCGATAGCCTTAACGGTAGCGGTCTCGGTGAGCTCAAATGGCTCGGTGTACTCTGTTGAGTTGATAGTTGGGTCGGTACCATCGATGGTGTAACGGATGGTAGCACCATCTTCCTCGCAAGTGATAGTTACTGTAGTAGAGCCAATGAATGGCGTCTCGCCAGTGATAACTGGAGCGGCTACCTCAGTTGCCTGAGCAACGAACTCAAGAGGCATGAACTGTGGGTTATTGAAGAAACCAGTGATGCCAATTACGTCATAAACACCGCCATCGGTTGGAACATCCACATTGAAGCGATTATTATAAAGAGCAACACTCTCATTACCAACAACAAGGTTGCCATTATCGATGGTAGCACCCCTGATAACAGCATACCTGAACGCATTATCTACAGTCACCTGTGCAGGAGTCATCTCTTCGGGGGCAAGGTCAGCATGATCGGTTGCAGCGGCAAAACCTGCTGGGTCTGCTGCCTCGGGAGCTCCAGCGTAAGTAGTCTTCTTTCCAGTCCATCCACCAGGAATTACAGCCAGATCACTATAAGTTTGACCTATGTTGCCAAAAATCAAAATACCATCACTATCTTCAGCATAGAGATATTTGCCTGTTTGACCAGTAGCTACCAAACTACCTGTAAATGTGAATACTGTGTTGTTAGGAAGTGCGTTGAACTCAGCTACTGTAGCAACGTTAACAGCCTGGGGCTTGATAGTGTAAGCAGCAGTGGCAACTGCGCTCTCGTTCTCATTGGCATCAACAGCGATGGCCTTGATGGTCATTGCCTCGTTAACAACGATAGGCTCCTCGTAGATCTCACCCACGCTGTTGGCATAAGAAGGAGTGGTGCCATCGGTGGTGTAGATGATCATTTCGGCATCGGGAGCGCTGATAGTAACAGCAGTGCCAGCCTCAACCTCACCAGCAGCAGGGCTGAAGGTGGGAGGAGTAACGGTCTGCACAGGAGTGTCGCCGCCAGCATAGGTCACTGCGATAGAAGCAATGCGGCGGTGACCGCTTGTTCCACCTACGGTGAATTTCACTGAAGAGGCGCTACCAGTCCAAGTGCCGGCGCTGTAGGTCTCAACGTCGGTTGTAATAGCATTAGTGCCTTCACCAGAATCACCAGAGCCAAAACCCACCTCAATCTTTGCGATGGTCTTGGTCGAAGACGAAACAGTGAGATAACCGCCACCATACACGCGAATTGCAGCACCCGTATTGAAATACTTGGGGGTGTTGCTGTTTGTACCCTTGTCGAAGGTAACGGTGAAATCAGTGCCCGAATAAGATGTCACTTCTTCTTGATTGTCATAACCTTGCTCAGAGAAGACAACAGTCTCATCGGCAGCCCATGCGCCCACGGCGAGCATGGCCATCATCACGAGAGATAAAAACTTTCTCATAAAAAATGAATTAAGTTTAAGAAGTTAATTAATTTGTTGTTTATATAAAAAGGTATGTTTCAGTTGATTAAGCCAAAACACCCCTTTTCTTGCTGCAAAGGTAGTCAATTTTTCAATAAGATGTCTCTCGTGAGTCCATTTTTAAGATATGTTATAAAACACCATAACGGTTATCGGTTCTTGACCACTGCCACATATATTATAAGGATGACGTTCATCATCAGGGCGTAGATGATGGCGGGGATGGCATACTGGTCATCGCCAAAGACCAGCGGACTGCTGGCAATGGTGATGGCCTGGGCAGCATTCTGCATTCCTATCTCGATGACGATGGTGCGCCGCTCTTTAGTGCTCAAGCGCATAGCCCAAGCCAGGAGCACACCGCTTGCCATAGCCAGGAGGATGAGCACGGTGATGGAAAGGCCCAGCTGGCCGAAATTGGCGACTATCGCCTCACGGTTCTTGATGAAAAACACTGTGGCAAGGAAGATTAGCGCGGGGAAGGCAAAGCGCGACAGCACACGGTGTATTTTCTCGGCAGCACTCCCCCACTTCTTGCGCACGGCAATGCCCACAACAATGGGCACGAGCATGAGCACGATGTTCTGCATCACAAGGTTACCCACTGGTAGATGCACGCTGGTGGCACTGCTGGCGGCAGTGGTCACCCACTCCAGGATGAGCGGCACGGTGAAGAGAGTGATAATGCTGCTACACGCCGTGAGCGACACCGATAGTGCCACGTCGCCCTTGGCGAGCATCGAGAACACGTTAGACGAGCTGCCACCCGGGCAGCACGCTATCAGCACAAAGCCAATGAGGAACACCGGCTCCAGATGCAATGCCCACCCTATGAGCCACGCCAGCGCCGGCAGCGCCACAATCTGCCCCAGCAACCCGGCAAGCACGGGCTTGGGGCGATCTTTAAACAATTTGAAATCCTTGAGCTCCAAGTTCAAGCCAAGCTCAAACATGAGCAGCGTGAGAATTGGGATTACTATAAATATCGTTGCGTTCATATCATTGATTTATCGAGCGCCTGCGGCGCGGGGAAGGTGGAGCGAGGAAGGGGGAACGGGGGATCGGGGATCGGAGATCGGAGATCGGGGATCGGAGATCGGGGATCGGAAACGGGGGAAGGGGGTGTTAATTATGCATTGAGTATTGTGAATTGAGCATTGTGAATTGAGCATTGTGAATTGAGCATTGTGCATTGAGCATTGTGCATTGAGCATTATGCATTGAGCATTACTAAAACCCTATCTGGAACTGCGTTATCCACGCCTTGGTGTCGGGGCCCATGTTGCGGTCGCTATAGATGTACTGGGTGCTAATGCGGCATTTCTTGTAAACCCAGTATTGCAATCCCACCAAGTAGTTGCTAGTGCGGGTCCAGGCGGGGAAAGCGTCACGCGCCTCCTTGCTCAAGGCGGTGTTCTTGTCGAGGTAGTCATAGTCGAGCACCACGTCAAGATTGCGGAACAGGCGGCACCACAGCTCGGCATAGAAGGCGCGGCTGCCTATGCCGCCATTCTTGCCGCTCATATACTCGGTGCGCAGCTTCAAGGGTCGCCATTTCACCTCGGCACCCACGCTCCAGCGGTTGCGGGTGTAATTATCACCCTTAGCAATTGTGCCAAACATGTCATCGTCCTGAGCATTGCCCTTGCCAATGACAAATGACCCAGAGAGTGTTATATCCTTAGTGGGCAGCACGTTGAGCATAGCCACCACGTCTTTGTGCTTGTTGTTGTCGCGCAAGTTCATGCCCGCACCATTAAACACCCCCACACTATAATTAAGGTAGTAGTGACCATCGCGTGCCCTGACGGCATCACCCGTGATCATGGCTCCCAGGTCGCGCCCGGCATAGTTGCCATAAAGGGCGTCGCCAGCGATACCAGCCATGTAGCGAGTGCCCTCATTGAGGTTTACTGTGCCTAGCAACGTGGGCGAGATGATATTTTCAAGCGTATAAGGCGTCTTGAACTGCCCCACCCTGACCTTCAGTTCGGGCAAGAAGGCATATTGCGCATAATATTCATGCAGGTGCTTCGAGGCCTGCGTGCTGGCAGCGTCAACCATTAGGAAGAAACTCAACTTGCGCGTCAGCTCGGCATTGGCCATGAGTATGATGCGAGTGAGGCTAAACGAGTTCTTGGTCTCGGCACCGGTCTTTGTAATGTCAAACTGTGTCTGAGCATATCCAAAGAGCGTCAACTTGCTTGGCCCTATGTGGATGTTCAACGGCATCACAGGCTTCTCGCCCTCCTGCGGCTTCGTTGCCATGATTGCACTATCACTGGTGTTAAGTGTTGACACGCTCACACTGAGGCTCCTCTTCGGTGTCTCAACAGGCTCTGCCACCTCCTCGGCGACAGTCACAAAAGGCATAACGGCCATTACAGCCGCAATAAGTTTCTTCATTAAATTCATAGTCATAAGCAGATAATTGTGGCTGCAAAGGTAACACTTTTTTCGCGCAAAGCAAAAAATCAACACATAGAGTAGCTTTTCGAGACTTAGTACACAAAAACAAGAAGAGACTTATCACAAGCCCCTTCTCAACAATTAAAAAATTTATCATGAAAACAGTGAATCGGCTGGGATTACTCAATATTAAACATCGGTATTTTGGTTATCCCTGATAATTTGCTGATTATCCACTACAATTTGAAGATAGTCAAAGTTTTATGATACGTCTTGTTGTTTAATTATGTCAATCGTTGTTCAACTATGTCCAAAAAAAGTGGGGAAAAAGTGGGGAAAAATTTTGAAATATGGGGGGAAATGCCTAATTTTGCACCATCACATTTAAATCATACATAATTATGGCAACAATCACATTAAGACTTTCGGCAAAGACCGACAAACAGACCAACCAACACGAAATCCTGATGCGTTTTCGTCACGGCAAAGTTGACCAATACGCAAAGACCAACGTGTTTGTTCACCCCGACCATTGGAGCAATGACACCAAAAGCATTAAAATCCCCAATGCGAGATTGCTCACAGATGAGAAAAAGCAACTTATTAATGATTTGCAAAAGAAGATTGATCGCCTCAACAACATCATGTCGTTGGTTCAATCATCGTTCCAGGCTATCAACAAAAGCAACGTGGAGAAAGATTGGTTGAAATCCCTGATTGAAGATTTTAACAACCAATCCCAACAAGCAGATGAACCACAGAGCCAAAAAACAATCTTTGAGTGGTTTGAGTTGTTCATGGAATCGAAGAAATACAAAGGTGGTAGCGCAAAAGCGATGCGAGTAGTGGAGAGGGCATTGGGGCGTTATCAGGGTTATATGAGAGCCAAGCGAGATAAGAGTTTCACACTTGACATCAACGCCATCACAAAGGACACCATCATTGATTTCTTTGAGTATTTCCAGAATGAGTTTCATTTAGCGGAGCAAGACCCGAAACTATACAAGAATCTGTTAAAAGACAATCCCACCGAAATCACCGCAAAGCACAAAACCGCCAAGATAGAGGAACGTGGTTTCAATCACATTGTGAACACCAAAAAGAAACTCAAATGCTTTTTCAATTGGCTAAACAAAGAGGGTTATTCCAACAATCACCCATTCGATGGGATTGAGATTGGTAGTGGCAATTATGGCGACCCCATCATTCTTTCGATTGATGAGCGCAATAAGATTGGCGATTTCGATTTGTCGGCGACACCACATTTAGAACGCCAACGTGACGTTTTCATTTTCCAATGCCTGATTGGTTGCCGTGTGGGCGACTTGCTGAAAATGACTCCCGACAATGTTGTTGATGGTGAAGATGGGTTATATATACAATACATTCCCAGAAAGACCAAAGACAAAAAAACAGTGACCGCAACAGTCCCATTGAACGAGAGGGCGACCGCATTACTCGCAAAGTACAAGAACGTTGACATGTCGGCATATAGGAACAAGAACAACCGCAATCCACTATTGCCATTTATTTCGTCACAGAAATACAACGAGGCTATTAAAGAGATATTCAAGTTGTGTGGTATCAACCGCATGGTCATAAAACTCAATCCCATATCAGGGGAAGAAGAAAGCAAACCTTTGTATGAGGTTGCATCGAGCCACATGGCACGCCGTTGTTTCGTGGGCAACCTCTACAACAAAGTTGCCGACCCCAATTTGATAGGTTCAATGAGTGGTCATGTCGAGGGTTCAAAAGCATTCAAACGTTACCGCAAAATCGAAATGGAAACCAAAAGAAAAGCCGTTGACCTGATTAATTAACGTTGGTTGTATGGTTGTAGGTTGTAGTTGCTCAAAAGTCAATGCCCATGAGGGTTGAACGAGAAACACGCCTACAACCACAACCCCAAAATTGAACGAATATGCACAAAGATAATATCGACATCAAAACAAGCGACATACCCGACTACAACGCCGACCATGATTATTTCGCTTTTGCCATCAAAGGTGATTGCCTGAACAATGACGATTGCCCAATAAAAATCAAAGATGGCGACTTGCTATTGGCGCAGCGCATTGAGAGGCGTGAGTTCTTTCGCAATTGGCACGCATACCAGAAAGAAATCGTTTTGGTCACACCGATACCCACCAACTCGTTACACGTCAATCACGCATTGGTTAAACAGTTCGTTGGCATTGAACACGATTGGTTTTTTACCATGCACATGTTCAACCCCGACATGACCATTGAGTTGCCCATTGACGAAATCAAAGAAATATCAATCGTTAAAAAAGTGATAGAACCATGAAAAGCAAATTGACACCTCAACGCATTGCTGAAATAAACCGAGAGATAACCCAACGTTTCGGGAAGCCTCCAATATCAAGTTTTAGATTTTGGGCAGACGATGTAATTGCGAGGCTCAAAAACGCCGATGACAGATTGATTTTTGAGGCGATATTGTGGAGCAATTACGCCGACCCCGAGATGGTTGAATATCGAAATAAACGTGAGATTTCGTTTGAAGATATTGAAGATGAGTTGTTGGTTGCAAATGACCAAATCCCAACACCATTGAACGTGGTTCAATTGCGATGGTTGAGAGAGTGGTTTGCCAATAACAACGATGAGGTCACCATCTCGACACCAGGGCAACCCACCATCGCCGTTGAGGTCGAAACGCCTACCTCAACACACGATTTCTCGCACATGGAGAGTTTTAGTCAAAAAATCACATTCGACTTATCGGAATGGTATAACGTTTTGAGGAACGAGGGAGTTATCATTGGAATTGATGAGGCTTTATTTTGCGACTGCATTAGTCACGCCCACATGAACGAGTTGTTCAAGAATGGTAAAACCGCAAAACTCAAATGCGCCATTCACCATATAAAAAACGGATATGAACCCCGATGGTTTGATGTTGTTTGCATAAATTTAGGAGTAAGTAAACAGGAAATGGGTAAATTTTATTTGGGCAAAAAACGAAAGGAATTTGAACAAAAGTTGCCATTTTAGACAAAAACCACAATTTTACCACAACGACCACAATTCATTTTTCAATATAAGCCACTGAAACATTGCGTTTTCGGTGGTTTGTTATTTACCACAACGACCACAATTCTCACGCCATTTTTTTTACGTTACTTTGCATTGTCGTTCAGTTGGGGCGTGTCTTATTATGTTGCACGGCACAAGCCAACGAGCCATCGGGGAGCGGACACGATGAGCAACACACGGTTAAAACAAAAATGATGCGTTCCCCAACTTGATTAATATGAACTACAATAATTTAGTTCAAGTGGCACAACAATGCCCTGACATGACAATTGCAGTCAAGTTGAATGATTTAGTCGAGTTTGGCAACATTCTTATCTCCAATGTCAAAAGTGAGTTGGAGCAGACCATTGCCGACCAGAGAGCCGAAACATATTTGAGCATTGAGAAAGTGATGGACATGTTGGGCGTGTGTCGTGGCACATTGTGGAGATGGCAAAAAATCGGCTATCTCGTTCCCATCAACGTGGGTGGAAAACGCCGTTACCGCATGAGTGACGTGAACAACATTCTAAACACAAAGGGGGTGAAAGCATGACCGGGAAAGAAAAAACCGCCTCGATGACCGAGAGCGGTGTGTGTACAGAGCAGGGCGATTTCTACAACGGCAAAGTTAGTGAAAATGTTGAAGATGGGCAAGTTTTAGAGGCTGAAAATGCAGATGACCCACAACCCGATTTCTCACTAACAGACGATCCAGGGCCATCACCTGATGAAACCACCGCCGAGGTCACAGAGTTGCCCACATGGGGGTTGCCACCAGAGTTGCAGAATGTCGTTGATGAGGTCACCAACAGTTTTCAATGTAGCCGTGACTATGCAGTTGCAAGCATGATGGTTGCCACCTCAACGATGTTAGGAAAACGTGTGTCAAGTAAATTTAAAGACTACATTAATTATCCAAGTTTGTGGATTGCCATTGTCGGCAGGACTGCAAGCGGTAAGACCGCACCACTTTCATGGTTCTTTAAACCAATTGACTTAATGGAACAAGATGCGTTTGAGTCATACCGTAACAAGATGCAAGAGTGGGAGCAGACAGACCCCAAAGTTCGGGGAGCGAAACCAGAATTTCGCCATTTGCTCATAAACAATCCAAGTGACGAGAGCGTATTGCGAGAGTTATCAGTAAACGGGAATATTTGTTGGAAAACTGACGAATTACGCACCATGTTCGACAGTTGGGGCAAGTATTCAAAAAATGGTAGCGGAGCGATAGTTGGGCAACTTCTAGCCATTTTCGGCAATGAAATTGTCATCGTTACCAGAGTGACGAGAGAGCCGATTTGTATTCCAGGACCAAATCTCAATATAATCGGGGGTATTCAACCGCCTATCCTGAAACGTGTGATGGGCAACCGCGGATTTACTGACGATGGATTATTTCAAAGGTTCTTATTTGTATTTCCAGAGGCAACAGACATTCCACCTTTCGCCGATAACGCTATTAGTGACCATGTACGACAACAATGGAACATGACCATTGAACGCCTCGCACACGTTGACAACCTCGTTTTAAACGAAACTGCTGATGCAAGGCGCATACACATCGAGGCGATTGACCGATGGCGTGGAGAGTGTAATGAGCATTACCGTGAAATTGATGCAATGACATCTCTATTGCAGAAACTTGAAATCCACCTTTGCCGATGGAGCATTGCCGTTGCCGTTCTATCAGGGCAACAAGAAATCACCGCCAAGGTCATGCGGTACTCAATCGAGTGCATGGAGTATTTCAAGCGATGCGGTGAAAAAGCATATTGTTTAATAGCGAATGACGATGACCGACCCCATGAGCCGACCAGAGCAGATTTTTTCAAGATGCTACAACGGTGGTATCCAGAATTAAATCAGTCAGCATTGGCGAGGGCGTTGGGAGTAAGCCAACAAGCGATTAATAAGTTTTTAAAATAACACCGTGGTTGTAGGTTGTAGGTTAGCGAAACCGCCATCAATAAAGGGATTAGCGCATTTTGCGACTACAACCACAACTCACAATCCACCAAAAAAACAAAGTTGTCGAGGTTTTGGGCAAGTTGTGGGATTATAGCCTGACAATCAGCAAAATAAACCACCTACAACCAACAACCTCACAACTCAATAGGAGATTTAAAAGATGATACAAAGACAATATCAATATCAGTTGGCGAAACGTGGCAAGTGGGTTTGTCCTGAATGTGGGCGAAAGACCTTTGTTTGCTATGTCAATACCAACGGCAATGTTCTTGATGAGGGCGTGGGCAAATGTGACAGAGCAGATAAATGCGCATACCACTACACACCACGACAGTACTTTGCAGACAACGAGGACGTGGGCATGGTTCGCCATCACACTCGACCCATCTACAAGCAGACCACACCGCAAAGACCCACTTACATCAATGACAAAGAATTTATAGAGCAACATGGCGATGTATTCAAGAAATCAGTTGTGGCGACCTCGACCCACCGCAATCACCTGATAACTTTTCTAAATAAAGTGTTCGGGGAGAAGATTGTTAAACGCATGGTTGCCGACTACTATATTGGCACGTCACGGCATTGGAGTGGCTCAACTGTGTTCTGGCAGATTGATGGTGGTGGTCATGTTCACGGTGGCAAGATAATGCAGTACAATCCCGACAATGGAAAACGTGTCAAAACGCCCACAAATCGCATTACATGGGTTCATTCAGCTATGAAGATACCCAACTACATTTTGCGCCAATGTCTGTTTGGAGAGCATTTATTAGCGAAATTTCCCGACTTGTTTGTTATCATTGTTGAGAGCGAGAAAACCGCCATGATTGCAAGTGGAGTTTTAGAGGGCTGCATCATATTGGCGTGTGGTGGTTGCCAGAACCTCACAAATGCGTTCTGTGAGCCTTTAAGGGGGCGAAATGCGGTATTGTTCCCCGATAATGGGAAACTCGCTGAATGGAGCGCAAAAGGGCGTAAATTGCGCCATCTGTTTAAGACATTATCAATCGTTGACATCATGGAACGTCCCGACACTCTACAACGGTGGGGACTGCAAGATGGTGACGACATCGGCGACCTCATATTGGCGTGCGACCTCGACCCGAAACATATTAAAATCGAGTTGAAAGAACTATGATGTTGGAGCGGATAACAGATAATGAACTGATGGCATTTTGTGGGTGGTTTGCCGACTTTCACGGCAACGCCACCATGCCATCGGTGTTCACAACTTGTTTGTGTGGGCATTTCCAGACCTACACAAAAGGAGCAACCAAGTTACTCAAACGATGCGAGAGATTAAAGTTGGTCACCATCAACGGCGATGTGCTGACCATTGTAAATAACAATAAAAATACAAAGGAGATTTAAGACATGGCATTTAAAAAAGGTCAGTCGGGAAACCCAAATGGGCGACCCAGGGGCGCAAAGAACAAAGCGACCAACGAATTGAGAGAATGGGTTGAGAGATTTCTCGTTGATAATCGAGAAAATTTTATCAACGACATCAAAGAACTTGATCCAGAAAAACGTTCTAAATTCTTTTTGGAATTACTTAACTACTCGTTGCCAAAGCAACAAGCCGTAAAAGCCGACATCACCGATGACAGAGAGCAAATTGTTATCGCCAATTTATCGGCTGAAAGTCGTGAAACGCTTGAAAAAATCAAGAGGGGTGGTTTGAATGGATTGGTCAGTTAGTGACATATACAACAGAAATATCGTTGCCATGAACAACCATCATGTCATCGTGAATAAAGGTGGTACACGTTCAGGCAAAACGTGGTCATTGTTGCAATTGTGTGCTACATTGGCGACATCATGCGATGGCGTGTTGATTTCAGTTGTCGGCGAAACATTGCCATTCTTGAAACGTGGTGTAATTCGTGACTTTCGTTCAATGATGGGTGGAGCATGGAACGCCGATAAATGGAACGCAACCGATTTGGTTTATTCCTTTGACAACGGTTCACAGATTGAGTTCTTTTCAGCCGACAACGAGGGAAAGGTTCATGGTTCGGCTCGTGATGTGCTTTTCATCAACGAGTGTTATTTTGTCGATTGGGAGATTTACCGACAATTAGAGGTAAGAACGAGAGCATTGATTTTTCTGGATTACAACCCACGTTCACGGTTTTGGGTTGATGACAACATTTTGGGAAAACCTGATGTGGCGTTGATACACTCGACATATCAAGACAACCCATTTCTCACAGACCGCCAACGCCAAGCTATTGAGGCTTACAAAGACGATGAAAATTGGTGGAGAGTGTACGGTTTAGGTGAGATGGGTAGTGTCGAGGGGTTGATATATACCAGATGGGCAACCGTTCCCGAAATGCCATCACCATTCAAACGAGAGTTTTATTGTATTGATTTCGGTTTCACAAACGACCCAACGAGCATTTTGAGGGTTCGGTTGTCTGGTGGTGAGTTGTGGGTTGAAGAATTGGCGTATCGCAACGCCATGCTCAACGGCGACATTGTGAATGTACTGCAACAGAACCATGTTCAAAGGAATGCCCAAATCGTTTGTGATAGTGCAGAGAAAAAAAGTATCGCCGAAATAAACAACATCGGTGGATTTCGTGCAGTCGCATGCGTTAAGGGGAACGGTTCAGTTGTTTCGGGCATTACGATGGTTCAGGCGTATCAAATCAATGTAACCAAAAACTCGTTGGGCATAATCGACGAATTGCGGAACTATTCATGGAAACGTGATGCGAATGGAAATTATACCAACATTCCGATTGACCGATATAATCATTCACTCGATGCGTTGAGGTATGGCGTAACAACCTTTTTACAATCTCAACGGTCAATCAGGACACCAAGACCATTCATTGGTCATATTTGTTGACATCAAGAAAAATGACTACCTTTGCAGTGAATTGTTGCCACATGGCAAAAATTTAAATGTGATACGGCGTTGTCGGGCGAGAGGTCTGGCAACGTCTTTTTTGCTACAACATCGACATCAAAATTCGGCAAAAAACACCATTTTTTTACTTAAGTGGGGGAAAAGTGGGGATTTTTTTGACAAAGAAAAAACCAACCATTTGAAAATCAAATGATTGGCAAAATACTTTGTGAATCGGCTGGGATTCGAACCCAGGACCCACAGCTTAGAAGGCTGTTGCTCTATCCAGCTGAGCTACCGATCCAGCTTCTTGGTACCCCAAAAGCGGTGCAAAGGTAATACATTTTTCTGAAAAGACAAAATTTGTGAAATAATTGTTGTAATTTTGCAGCTGAAACAGAAGTCAGAGGCCAGAAGCTCTTTTTTATATCTCATTTCTTGCTTCATCTCCAGACAAGGCACGCCTTGTCCCTGCAAAACACTTAACACTTAACACTTAACACTTAACACTTATAACTTAAACAGATGTCTTTACTTGACACAGTGCGCCACTTGCGCATCGCCGACTATAACTATCCGCTCCCCGAGGAGCGCATCGCCAAGCACCCGCTGCCACAGCGTGAGCAATGCAAGGTGCTGATGTTCAAGGACAACACTATAGAGCAGCACATCTTTCACGAGGTGCCACAGCTGCTTCCTGCCAATGCCTTGCTCATCTACAACAACACCCGTGTCATCAATGCCCGCCTGCGCTTCAGCAAGGTCACTGGCAGTCAAATCGAGATTTTCTGCCTCGAGCCAGTGGCGCCCCGCGACTACCAGCTCATTTTCCAAACCACCCACGAGTGTACCTGGCTGTGCCTGGTGGGCAACAGCAAGCGGTGGAAAAGCGGCGCTCTAGCTCAAGAAATCGTCATTGGCGGCGAGACCATTACCATCAATGCCACTCGCGGCGAGCGGCGGGGCAATGCCTTTGAAATCACATTCTCGTGGAACGGCAGCGATGTGACGTTTGCCACTGTGCTCGAGGCGCTGGGCGAGATACCCATCCCACCTTATCTCAACCGCGACACCGAGCAGAGCGACCTTACCGACTACCAAACGGTGTATAGCCACATCGACGGCAGCGTGGCAGCCCCCACGGCAGGCCTACATTTCACCGACGAGGTGCTTGCCGAGTGCGACCGCCGCGGCATAGGGCGTCGCCAGCTCACCCTGCATGTGGGAGCAGGCACGTTCCAACCGGTGAAAAGCGACAACATTGGCGATCACGACATGCACACCGAGTTTATAAGCGTGCCACGCGACCTGATTGCCGAGCTCTCCACGAGCAGCCGCCCAGTGATTGCCGTGGGCACCACCAGCGTGCGCACTCTCGAGAGCCTCTATTACGTGGGCCAGATTCTTGAGACCAACCCCTGCACCACTGAGGAGGAGCTGCGCGTGACCCAATGGATGCCTTATACCACTCCATGTGAGATATCGCCCCGGCAAGCGCTGCAAAACATCGTCAATTATCTTGACCGCCATGGCGCTAGCGACTACCTGGGCAGCACCCAGCTGATGATTGCTCCAGGCTACAGCTACCGCATCGTCGATGGCATGATTACCAACTTCCACCAGCCGCAATCAACACTGCTGCTGCTCGTAGCGGCCTTTGTGGGCAACGACAACTGGCGTCGCATCTACGACTATGCCCTCGACCATGATTTTCGTTTCCTGAGCTACGGCGATGCCTGCCTATTTCTTTAACTAGTTTGTCGCTCTTTGCCCTAGTGTAATTGTCATTCAATACAAGAAGGTCAATATTTCTTGTCCTTAATTTTCCTAAAGTTTAAAGGAAAAAATGAGAATTGCTGAATAGAGGTTACTTGAATTGACATAATTATGCGGCACATACAATTGATTTGTGCCGAATAATTATGCGCAGCCCCATATCGCAACATTTGCACCTTTTATCACCTGACATAAAAAAAATGCCGCAAGATTCACATCTCACGACATCCTCACCATAAAATTTAAATACTAAAACTTATTTACCTTACAATTTTATGTTAACAATGAAAAAGATTTTAATATTCACTAAACATTATTAGCTGAAATACTAACAATCAGCAGTATTCTTACAAAACAGATTATAAAGTTTTTTCAAAGGATAAGATTTTTTATCTTCTAGCTTTAGATTACAAACATTACGCAAATTTAAAAATTTATACAATAACCACCAAGCATCATCCAAATTAATAGTGATTTTTTAGGTTTGTTTAAGATTTAAAATACTGCATTTTAACAAAAAACGATAAATTTATACATTTCTACAACACATTAACACAGCACCAATAAGTAGGCTCAAAGAAAAATTAATGCATAATTTTTAGTTCCGCAAGTTGCTTGCTTTGCTATAGTGGCTTATCATTATATTGCTTGATGACTGTGATGAGATGATGGGAACTACAACCTCTTGACGGTTTGGCCCACAAGACATGACTCGTTTCCACATCTCTCTAAAAACGACAAATTAATATTTTTGGAGAATTAATCAAAAAGCGTTACCTTTGCCACACATATAAATAAAGATACACAAAATTGCTCAAGACGCTATTAAAACAGATAGGCACATTTAAAATTGCCTCGATACTCACCCCCATCTTCATTGCCCTTGAGGTGGTGATGGGAGTGCTCATACCCTACGTCACATCATGGATCATCGACGAGGGCATTGCTAAAAACAACTTGCCCAACGTGTATAAATATGGTGCCATCATGCTGGTGCTCGCCACCATGAGCATGATATTCGGCATCCTTGCAGGACGGTTCTCGGCCATTGCCTCGTCGGGCTTTGCTCGTAACTTGCGCGATGCCATGTTCCGTAACATACAGACGTTCTCATTCTCCAACATCGACAAGTTCAGCTCATCGGGCCTGGTGACCCGCATGACCACCGATGTCAACAACCTGCAAAACGCCTTCCAGATGCTGCTGCGCATCTCGGTGCGCGCTCCGCTGAACCTGGTGTTCAGCATCTTCATGTGCGTGTTTATCAACACCCAGATGAGCCTCATCTTCGTCATCGCTCTCGCAATACTAGGGACAGCGCTCTACCTCATCATTAGCCGCACGGTGAAGCTATTCACGCAGGTGTTCAAGAAATATGACGACCTGAACAATGTGGTGCAAGAGAATGTATCGGCAATCCGCGTGGTTAAAGCCTTTGTGCGCGAGGACTATGAGAACAAGAAGTTTAGCAAGGCGGCCCGGGCGCTCTATAGCCTCTTTGTCAAGACCGAGAGCCTGATGGCACTAAACCACCCGGTGATGATGATTGTGGTGTATGGCTGCATCATCTCGCTGTCGTGGTTTGGCGCAAAGCAGATTGTGGGCGGTGACCTTACCACGGGGCAGCTCACCTCGCTGTTCACCTATGTGATGACCATCCTCTCGGCACTGATGATGCTCTCCATGATCTTTGTGCAGCTCACCATGAGTGCCGCCAGTGGCAAGCGCGTGGCCGAGGTCATCAACGAGAAAGCCCACATCGTCAACCCCGAGAACCCTGTCATGACTGTTGCCGACGGCAGCATCGACTTTAAGAATGTGAAGTTCACCTATAACAAGACTGGCACCCTCCCCACCCCAGCAACTCTGCTGGCAGGCCAGAGCGCAGCGGCTATCGACGACTGCGACTATGCCGTCAAGGACATCAATCTGCACATCGATAGTGGCGAGACAATAGGCATAATAGGTGGCACCGGCTGTGGCAAATCTACCCTGGCGATGCTCATCAGCCGCATGTACGACGTCACCGAGGGCAGCATCATGGTGGGCGGAGTTGACGTGCGCGACTACGACCTGGAGACACTGCGCAACAACGTGTCGATGGTGCTCCAGAAGAATGTGCTCTTCAGCGGCACTGTGCTCGACAACCTGCGGTGGGGAAAGACCGACGCCACGCTCGACGAGTGCCGCCATGCTTGTGAGCTGGCGTGCGCCCATGAGTTTATCGAGGAGATGCCCAACGGCTATGACACTATCATTGAGCAAGGAGGAGCTAATGTGTCGGGCGGACAGAAACAACGCCTGTGCATCGCTCGCGCACTGCTCAAGAGCCCCAAGGTGCTTGTGCTCGACGACTCCACCAGCGCTTGCGACACCGCTACCGACGCCCGCATCAGCAAGGCCCTGCGCGACTACATGCCCCATGTCACCAAGATCATTGTGGCACAGCGAGTACACAGCGTGATGCACGCTAATCGCATCATAGTGATGGACGGTGGGCGAGTCACCGCATTCGACACTCACGAGAATCTGCTCAAGACCAGCGAAATCTACCGTGAGATCTACAACATCCAAACTCAAGACTCTGGCGACTTCGACAAACCAAAATAGAGGAATCGGAGATCGAGAATCGAGGAACGGGATACTGACTAAAAACTAAGAACTTAGAACCAAAAACTAAATAAACAATGAAACGATTTATCTATTGCTTTGCTGTTATGCTGCTGTGCTCAGTGACTGCCAGCGCTCAAAAGCAGTTTACCCTTGAAGACCTTAACTTTGGTGGCAAGAACTACCAAAACATGATTGCCAAGAACAAAACCCTCACTTGGCACGGCAACCAGCTTTACCACATCGAGAAAGACTCCATGTGGACCGTTGACCTCAAGAGTGGCAAGGAAAAACTAGCGTTCACCTCACAGCAAGTCAAGAGTTGGGCAGGCCTCGACAACACGCCAAACCTCAAGTGGGCATCGTTTCCCTACCCCGACAAGCCGCTGATGCTGATTTTTGACCACGACAAGCGCATTCTCGTTGATGTGAAAAAGCACAAGCAAGAGTGGACGCAAGATTATCAGGGACAAGACATCGACTGGAGCAAGGCCAGCCGTAATGCGGCTTTCGTAAAAGACGACAACCTGTGGATAACAACAGCCGCCGGCAAGACCTCACAGATCACCACCGACGGCTCGCGCAATATTGTCTATGCCCAGAGCGTGCACCGCAATGAGTTTGGCATCGAGAAGGGTACCTTCTGGAGCAACAGCGGCAACCAGCTCGCGTTCTACCGCATGGACCAGAGCATGGTCACCGACTATCCGCTCATCACAGTGCCCGAGATTAACGACTCTACCCAGGTAGAAGCCACTCCAGCCCCTGAGAAATACCCCATGGCAGGCCAAACGTCACACAAAGTGCAAGTGGGCATCCTCGACATCGCATCGGGGAAAGTCATTTACCTCAACACTGGCGACCCCACCGACCGCTATTTCACCAACGTGTGCTGGAGCCCCGACGACAAGCTGGTGTATCTCTTTGAGCTAAACCGCGACCAGAACGACTGCCGCCTTGTGAGCTACGACGCCTCGACAGGTGCCAAGGTGGGAGAAATCTACCGCGAGACGAGCGACAAATATGTGGAGCCACAAACGCCCATCGCCTTCCTGCCCTGGGATGCCACAAAATTTGTGATGCAGAGCCAAAAGGACGGCTACAACCACCTCTACCTCCACAACGCCGACGGCTCGCTCATCAGGCAGCTCACCAGCGGCAAGTGGGTGGTGATGGAGATGCTGGGCTTTGACAAGGAGCGCAAGGCCATCATCATCGCCAGCAACGAGATAAGCCCCATCCAAAAGAACATTTTCAGCGTAGATGTTGCCACTGGCAAGCGCACTCGAGTTGACGAGGGCGGCAAAGGGTGGCATGGCGCAGTTCTCAACGACAACGGCACTTGGCTGGCCGACTACTACTCCGAGCCCGATGTGCCACGCAACATCGCCATCGTGAGCACCGCTACTGGCAAGGCTCAGCGCTATTTCACTGCACCCGACCCCTGGCAGGGCTACAGCGTGCCTCAATACAGCTGCGGCACCATCAAGGCTGCCGATGGAGTCACCGACCTCTACTACCGCATGGTGAAACCCATCGACTTTGACCCAACCAAGAAATACCCAACAGTGGTATATGTGTATGGCGGACCTCACGCTCACAACGTGGACGCGCGATGGCACTACTGTAGCCGCAGCTGGGAGACCTACATGGCACAGAAGGGATACATTCTCTTCATCCTCGACAACCGAGGCAGCGAGAACCGTGGCCGCGACTTCGAGCAAGCCACCTTCCGCCAGCTGGGGCAAGTAGAGATGCAGGACCAGATGCGCGGTGTTGACTACCTGCGCACTCTGCCTTACGTTGACATGCAACGCCTGGGAGTGCATGGATGGAGCTTTGGTGGCTTCATGACCATCAGCCTAATGACTAACTACCCCGACGTGTTTAAAGTGGGCGTGGCCGGAGGACCAGTGATTGACTGGAAGTGGTATGAGGTGATGTATGGCGAGCGTTACATGGACACTCCACAGACCAACCCCGAGGGATATGCCAAGACCAGCCTCATCCACACTGCCAAGAACTTGAAAGGCCGCCTGCAAATCATCATCGGCCTCAACGACCCCACGGTAGTGCCACAGCACGCCTACTCCTTCCTCAAAGCGTGCATTGGCGCCGACACGCAGCCCGACTTCTTCGTATATCCTGGCCAGGGCCACAACATGGCCGGTCACCAGAGCGTACACCTGCATGAGCGCATCACACGCTACTTCGACGACTATCTCAAGTAACTAACTGAGTCCACTTTAAAAAGTCGCTATTTTTGGAAAAAAACAAACAAAGCAGCAAAAAGAAGACAAATCCAACAAACTTAATATCAACAAAATAGAGTTCGTTGTAATTCGTTTAATCCGTGTGCTTTTATTTTTTAAAGTGCTTTTCTTGGGACACCTGCAAAAACCTGTGTTAGGATTGAGACATTGGGCATCGAAGATGCCGGGCGGGTCGGAGACCCGACTTCAATCGCAAGACCATGCAAGAACCCCGCAGGGGTTCGCAGCTTGGTCCAAATTGCATCAATAGCTTAGTGCGTCGAAGACGAACTTCTATTGACAACATACTGGAAGTTAAATGCAACTCGCTGCTAGTGTTGAAGTTCGCCTACGGCGCACCACAATGAGTTTCATCAAGGACCAAGCTGCGAGGGTCTTCGACCCTCTTGCATGGTCTTACCAATAAATAGCCTCTAACGAGGCATTTAGCGTCTTCGACGCAATCGCTGAATAGTTACTCAAATAAATCCAAATCTTAAGTGCATCAAATAAAATAATAAAAAACTAGAAGCTAAGACGTGCAAACTGAAAACTATTATGTACCTTTGCACAGATTTTAAACGAAACTATTGCAAATAGCACAAGCGAGGTCATGATTTTTTCGCTCGAAATACATTATATAGTATGGGCACTACTAGGGGTAGCGCTGCTGCTGTCGCTAGTGTGGGTGGTGTGGTACAACCGCCGCAGCATGAGGCTGTTGAGGTTCATGAAGGTAGATGAGCGCACTCGTCGCTACCTGTATCCAGAAGACTTGCCGTCGGTGTCGATCTTGGTCTTTGCCAACGACGACGAGCAGTGGCTCAACAAGTACCTGCCAACCATCATGCAGCAGAAGTATCCTAAACCCTTTGAAGTGATAGTGCTCGATGACGCGTCGGCCGATGGCACTAAAGACCTTGTAGGCGAAATGATGGCCTATTACGACCACCTTAAGATTGTGGCTGTTCCCGACCACACGCGCGCTCTCTCGCGCAAGAAGCTTGCAGTGATGCTGGGCATCAAGGCCGCCGAGCATGATGTGGTGCTAACAACTAATGCCAACTGCCAGGTACACAGCGACCGCTGGCTCATGGCGATGATGCGCAACTTTGGACCAGGTGTTGATGTGGTGCTAGGATATTCGCACTTTGCTCATAGCGAAGATGATAGGTTTGGTAAGAATTACCGCATCTTCGACGACATGACCACATCGATGCAGTGGCTGCTCAGTGCTATTAACGGCAAGCCCTACCGTGGCACCAGCGACAACCTTGCCTATCGCAAGGAGCTGTTCTACAAGAATAAAGGTTTCTCTAAATCGCTCGACATGAAATGGGGCGACGACGACGTGTTTGTCAGCGAGATTGCCACCGCCAGGAACACTCGCTTGGAAATCCTGCCCGCGAGCTTCATGTCGTCGCACTACGACGACCTGCCCCACGCCTTCAGCACCCTCAAGTCGCGCCGCGACTTCACGTCGCATTTTGTGAAGCACAAAACACAGTTCCGCACCCAAGCTCTCATGTCGCTGGTCTATTACCTGAGGTTGGCGGCTATTGCTGGAGCTGTTGCACTGGCCTATACCAACCTAGCTGTGATAGCGATTGCCGTGTTTATTTTTCTGTTCACGTGGTTGCCGTCGATGTTAGTCACTTTCAGGAACTGCTATCTGCTGCACCTGCCGCTGCTGTTGTTCTCAACACCAGTAATGGTGCTTATAAGACCCATCGTCAACTGCTACTACAAGATTAAGGGACTTTTCACCCGCAAGAACAATTACACTTCAATTATGTAGCGATTCCTTTCTCTGAATTGTTCTTGCTTGTCCTCCTTTAAAATATTATGATTAAGACTCTCACATCTTGGCGTGGCATTTTTGCCATTTGCATCGTGTGCTTTCATTTTAAGATGCATGCGTTTGACCAAATGACCTATGCTGGTGTGACTTTTTTTTTCATGCTTAGTGGCTTTCTAACGGCCTATAAGCATCGCAGCATCAATTCCTGCAAGCAGTTTTACTGGCGACGCATCAAGCGCATCTTTCCCCTGCACTGGCTAGCGCTTGCAGCAATGCTAGTCCTCGACCTGACTTTGATTCATAAGTTCCATTATGGCTGGGACTTGCCGCTGCATGTGCTGCTGCTCCAATCATGGGTGCCCAGTGAGGCTGTTTTCTACAACTACAGCATCCACTCATGGTTCTTGAGCTCGCTCATGTTCTGCGTTGTTGCCACCCCGCTGTTGCTAAAGTTTTTTAGCCGTGTGGGTTTAAAGCTCGCATGGGGGGTGATGCTCGTCGCCTGTGTGGCGGTGGCGGTAGTCAATCTCGTTGCTGGCGAGCAGTGGCACAGTTATCTCTATGTGTGTCCTGCCACAAGGCTTGTTGATTATGCCCTGGGGATGATGCTTGGCGCTACGCTGCGCGATGGTGTCATGCCCAGCCACATATCAAAGCTGCGTGCCACTGCCAGTGAGATGGTGCCACTCGCGGTGCTGATGGCATTTGTCGCCTTTCATGCCAGTGGCAGTGCCATTGCCGAGCGTCTCGAACACTCCGTGCTGTGGTGGCTGCCGGTGTCGATGTTGCTGGTGATGAATGTCGTCCTCAACACTCAAGAGGGCTACATAGGTAAGATTTTGTGCCTCAAGCCACTGCTGTGGCTTGGCGGCATCAGCTTTGAGGTGTATATCTTGCAGAAGCTAGTCAACAACGTGTTTGTCTATGCCGTGGCGCCATTCTTCGGCCACTTTGGTGTGCTCATTTACGACTACAGCTTTGCTTGCACCGTGCCGCTACTGCTCCTCACTGCGTGGCTTGTGAATAAGTTTATGAAATGCTTCATGCATAATGGACAATGGCTATGCAGAATGAACAAAAAGGATGTTGATTGTGTTCAAAAAGCTAACAAATTGCAATAACGACCCGAAAAATGCGTTATTAATATAAGTTTTTACCGAAATGAAGTTTTTTAACGCACGACATATTTCTTTTATCGCTCTGATTTTGACGGCCATAGCTGCTGTAGCTCAGGACAATGACAAAATCCTGAACCGCCAGTATGCCGACATGAAGCGCATCCATTATGGCTTCTCGGTGGGTGCCAATTTCCAGGACTTGCTCATTACCAACAACGGCTATGTGAGCGAGGATGGCCAGTCGTGGTTTGCCGATATTCCCAACCACTCTCCTGGTTTTTGTGTGAATGTGCTCGCCGACTTGCGTCTGGGAGAGCATTTCAACTTGAGGCTCTCGCCAGGTATGTACTTTGGCAACAAGGTGGTGAAATATTACAATGCCACACCTCCCGAGGGCGCTCTAGAGCCCGAAATTTTCAAACAGAGCCAAAACGTGAAGGCCACCTACATTGTGGTGCCACTGGACTTGAAAATCTCAACCAAGCGTTATCACAACATACGTCCCTATTTCACTACTGGCGTAACGGGGCTCTACGACCTCAGCAAGGAGCGTCCTGAGCAGCTGCGCCTCAAGGACCTGGATGTGATGCTCACCGTGGGCATGGGGTGCGACATCTACTTGCCGTTCTTCAAGCTGTGCCCTGAGGTGAAATTCTGCTTTGGTCTTAGAAACCTGCTTGAGACCAAGCGCCCTGACTTGCAAGACAACCCCGCAATGGAGGTCTTCACCAAGAGCGTGAGCAAAATCAAGAATAACATGGTGGTTGTGACGTTTTATTTTGAATAACAAAGTTTATGCGACGATATTTAAAGACATTGCTTTTCTCGGTCTCGCTGGTGCTTGCCGCTAATGGTTTCCAAGCGGCGGCACAAATCGATGCACAGCTCACTCAATACTGGGCGCTGCCGTCTTATTACAACCCCAGCTCGATAGGCAATGTCGATTTCATCCACATCACTGCTGGCAGCAAGCTGCAGTGGATAGGCGTCAAGCATGCCCCCATGGACTTCCTGGCGATAGCCGACATGCCATTTAAGTTCCTGGGCAAGCGCTGGGGTGCCGGACTGATGCTTCAGCAGGAGAATGTGGGTCTTTTCAGTACGCAGACCGTGGCAGCACAAATTGCGTGGAAGAAGAAAATGCTTGGAGGAACCCTGAGCGTGGGAGCGCAGGTGGGACTGCTCAACCAGTCGTTCAAGGGCGACAGCATCAGGGTGCCTGAGAATGACAGTTATCACACCAGTGCCGACGATGCCATCCCCAAAGGCGTGGTCAATGGCAAAGCCCTTGATGTGGCTGCCGGTGTGACATTCACCCACAAGTGGTTCTGGGTGTCGCTCTCTGGCACTCACCTCACTGCCCCCACCATCAACATGAAAGCTGGTGAGAACGAAGAAGATTTGTATCAGTTCGACACCGGTCGCAACTTTTATTTGATGGCAGGCAGCAATATTCCCATTAAAAATACGTTAATTGAAATACAGCCGTCGATAATGGTGAAGACCGACACTAAGTTCTGGCAATATGAGGCCACAGCTCGGTTTCGCTACAACAAGTTTATCTCGGCGGGTGTCGCCTATAGGCACAAAGACGCCGTGTGCGCCATGATTGGAGCGGAGTTCAAGAATTTCTTTGTGGGCTATGCCTACGATTTTCCTATCTCGGCAATGAACAAGGCCACGCACGGCAGCCATGAGCTTTTCTTGAACTATAACGTGAAGCTCAACATGGGTGAGGTGAACAGAAACAAGCACAAGAGCATTCGCATCATGTGATGCTCGTTAGATTTGATTAGCAACACGATTAACAGATAACATATTCTATCAAAATATATATGAAAAAGTTATTGATTTTTTGCTTTACGATAGTAATGCTGGCATCTTGCAGCGGAGTTCGTAAGTCTCTCAACAGTGGTGGAGGTGAAGTGACCGGAGTGGGAGCCGTCACCTTCAATGAGCCCACACCCTATGGCATGGTGCTCATCGACTGTGGCTCGATGAAGGAAGGCCCGGCAATGCGCGACTCGCTCTGGGGCATCGACTCCACAGCAAGAGGTGTGAGCGTTGACGCCTTCTGGATGGACGAGAACGAGGTGACCAACAGCAAGTACAAGCAGTTTGTATATTGGGTGCGCGACTCCATCATCCGCGAGCGTCTCGCCGACCCTGCTTATGGCGGCAACGAGGAGTTCAAAATTGAGGAGGACAAAGATGGCAACCCCATCAAGCCTCACCTCAACTGGAACCGCAATATCCCCTGGAAAAACCCTAGCGAGGATGAGGAACGCGCCATCGAGAGCGTTTATCGCACCAACCCCATCACTGGCAAGAAGGAGCTTGACCCACGGCAGATGAACTACCGCTACGAGGTGTATAACCTCACCGAGGCCGCCAAGCGCCGCAACCGCTTTGACCCCACCACTCGCGATTACAACACCGACCATGAAGTGCCCACCACCAATCCCACCATCAGCAAGGACACCGCCTTTGTTGATGACGATGGACGCATCATTCGCCAGACCATCACTCGTCCGCTGCAGAGCGAGTACGACTTCGTCAACACCTATATCGTGAACATCTACCCCGATACCACGTGCTGGATCAACGACTTTGAGAACAGCTACAATGAGCCCTACGTGCGCATGTATTTTGCTAACGGCAACTTCAACAGCCACCCTGTGGTGGGCGTGAGCTGGGAGCAGGCTAACGCCTTCTGCCACTGGCGCACCGAGTTCTTGAAGAAGTCTCTAGGCAAGGAAGGAGTGTATATCGAGCCCTTCCGACTCCCCACCGAGGCCGAGTGGGAGTTTGCTGCTCGTGCCGGCAAGAACGAGAACATCTACCCGTGGGACGGCAACATACCGCTCACCGAGGATGAGGGGTGCTTCTATGCCAACTTCAAGCCTAACGAAGGAAACTATGTGCGGGACGGAAGCATCATAACGTCGCCAGTAGGCACTTATGAACCTAATGACAACGGGCTCTTTGACATGGCTGGCAACGTGAGCGAGTGGACCTCCACAAGCTACACCGAGAGCATCGACCGCATGACTAACGACCTCAACCCCGAGTATCGCTACAACGTGGCTAAGGAAGACCCTTACAAGATGTCGCGCAAGATAGTGCGTGGTGGCTCATGGAAAGACGTGGCCCACAACATTCGCAGCGACATTCGCATGTGGGAATACCAGAACGAGCAACGCTCTTACATTGGCTTCCGCTGCGTGAGAACCAAGGTGGGATATGTGAAGTCGAAACGCAAAAACAACTGCTGCGACTAAAAACTAAAAGACAATAACACACACATAACATAGCAATAATATGGCTACTGACAAGCAAACTTCAAAAGTGCAGCGCAAGAGAAAAAGGCAGATGGTAACCCAGCGCTTTTTCAACTTCGCTTATAGTATTGGTGCAGCTATCGTTATCTGGGGTGCCCTATTCAAAATATTGCACCTCCCCATGGGCAACTTGCTCTTGACGATTGGTATGGGTACCGAGGTCTTGATGTTTATCATCACAGCATTTGAGCGCCCCGAGAAAGAGTATCATTGGGAAGACGTATTCCCAATCCTTGACAGTGGTGACCCCAACGACCGTCCCGACTTTGCAGGTGGTCCTGGTGGAAATATCACTATCAACGGCGACATCAGTGGCGCCGAGGGCGGCGAGGTTGCCATAGCAGCGCCCACACAGCAGCAATCGCCAGGAACAGCAATACACATCAGCGAGCTGCCAGGTGAAGGGGCTCCAGCTGTAGTGGCTAGTCCCGAGGTGGCCAGCGCTATCGCCACCATGAGCCAAGAAGAGGTAAAAGCCGTGATGGGATTGCCACAGGGGCTTCAACTCACCGACGAGGAGACCCAGTCGCTGAGCGAGAGCATCGCTCGCATGAACGCCGCCAGCGACCAGCTCTCGAAGATGGCCGAGCTCACCGAGGCCACCCAGCAATATCTGAGCCAGATGGCCACTATCAGCGAGCAGATGCAGCGCTTGGGCGAGACCACTACCGCACTGAACGAGGTGCAGAAGCAGCTGCTTGGCAGTTACGAGGCTATCACCAGCAACAGCCAGAATATCTCAGAAAACACCACTGGCTATGTAGAGCAGATGGAAGCCCTGAACCGCAATGTCACTGGCCTTAACACCATCTATGAGATACAACTCAAGAGCATCTCGTCGCAGCTCGACAGCATCGACCGTGTGAACAGCGGCCTGAAGGACATTCGCGACATGTATGAGAAATCGGCTGCCGAGAGCGCTCGCTATTGCGACGAGACCGAGAAGATGGCTCACTACATGAAGCAGCTCAACTCGGTATATGAGAAGATGATTAATGCCATGACGGTGAACATGTACCAGCCCATGCCTGGCGCCATGCCCGCCATGCCACCCGTTAACATGCCGCAGCCCGATGACAATAACGGCATGATGGCCAACAATAATGTAGAATAATATAGATTTTAGCAAATGGCTACTGGAAAAAATCAGTCACTGGCGAAAATGTCGCCACGCCAAAAGATGATAAACCTCATGTATATCGTCTTGACGGCCATGCTTGCGCTTAATGTGTCGAACGATGTGCTCAACGGCTTCAGCCAAGTGGAAGAAGGACTGAAGCGCTCTAACCGCACCATCACCGCGCGCAACATGCAGATGATGGCTCAACTCCAGGCTTTTTATAACGAAGACCAAGAACACGGCCTTCCACTGCTCAACTCGGGTAACGAGGTGAGAAATGTCACCGACAGCCTTTATGGCTACATCGATGAGCTCAAGTTGATGATAGTAAAGGAAGCCGATGGCCCCTCGGCCGATGTAGATCACATCAAGAACCGTGACAACCTTGATGCCGCGACCATCGTGATGCTATCGCCCGACACTAAACGAGGCGAAAAGCTGCGAATGCGCATCAACAGCTTCAAGAGTTATATCTCAAAATATGTTGACGACCCCGACAAGTTGCGCAACATTGAGCAGGCGCTATCTACCGAGCCATTCAAGGTGAATGCCGATATCAGCAATAAGAAGACGTGGGAAGAGTCGATGTTTGAGAACATGCCCACCGTGGCCGCCATCTCGCTGCTTAGCAAGCTCCAGAATGATGTGAGATATGCCGAGGGCGAGGTGCTCAACCACCTGCTCAAGCTCACTAACGTAGAGGACCTCAGTGACCTGAAGGTGAACTGGGTGAATGCTTTCGTCATCCCTCAGTCGAGGGTGGTGATGCGTGGCTCGAAGTATCAGTCGCAGATTGTGCTTGCTGCTATCGACTCTACTCAGCGACCAGTGGTCTATGTCAATGGTTCACGACTGAGCAACAATAAGGGTCTCTATGAGGTCACTGCCAGCCACTCAGGAACCTTCGACTACTCGGGTTACATCGAGGTGATTGGGCAAGATGGACAACTCATCAAGCGCGACTTCAAGTCGAGCTACACCGTTATCGACCCAATAGCCACCGTGAGTGCCACCATGATGAACGTGTTCTATACTGGTATCGACAACCCAGTGTCGATCTCCGTCCCTGGCATAGGCAACGGCACAGTGAGTGCCACGATGACTAACGGCACACTCACCAAGAGTGGCGACGGATGGATTGCGCGACCATCGCAGGTGGGCGTGAATTGCGACATCTCGGTGTCGGTAGAGATTGATGGTGTGAGAACCAATGTGGGAACATCAACCTTCAAAGCTCGCAAATTGCCCGACCCAACAGCCTATATCAACCTGGGGCAAGACACCCGCTACAAGGGTGGCAAACCGCTGGCTAAGGGCACTCTGCTCGGTGTGAGCGGACTGCACGCAGCAATCGATGATGGTCTGCTCGACATTGAGTTCACCGTAGTCAGCTTCGAGACCCTGACCTTCGGCTCGATGGGTGAGGCAATCCCCGAAGTGTCGGCAGGTAGTCACTTCTCTGAGCGACAGAAGACCAGTTTCCGCCGCATGAAGCGCGGCACCCGCTTCTTCATCACCCGCATCAAGGCCACTGGCCCCGATGGCGTGACCCGAGAAATCTCGCCAATGGAAGTGGTTGTGAACTAATCTATCAAGGACTCTTTAGGAACTACTATAAGACTTTTGTTTAATCTTAAACTCACAATAATGAAGTATCTTAAATATATAGTGCTGGGACTGATTGTTGCTTTTGCAACCACTGGAGCCACAGCTCAGGTAGTGAAGAAAAGCGGTGATGACCGTCGAGACAAGAAAGATGAGGGAGGTGTGCACATCACCGGCCGCCAGCAGGCGTTCTATGAGCAACGAGAGCCCAGCGAGGCCGACTTGCAATGGACTAAAGTGGTGTATCGTTCACTCGACCTCACTAAAGGCAAGAACCCAGCCCTCTATTATCCCGAGGAGCCTAATGAGGATGGACAGAGCTTGTTCTTCATCATCATGCGCCTGCTTGCCAACAACCAGATTAGTGCCTACGAGTATCTCGACGGCCGCGAGATGTTTACTGACGAGTATAAAATAAAGGTTGCCGAGATGTTTGACCGCTTCCATGTCCTCTACAGCGAGGCAAAAGGGAGCACCGAGAAAAACCCCAAATATGCCATTGAGGATGCCGACATACCTGGCAACGAGATTATGAGGTACTTTATTATCGAGAAATGGGAGTTTGACACTCGCTCTAACGCTATGCGCTCACGTGTCGATGCCCTGTGCCCAGTGCTCTACCGCGAGGACGGCTATGGCGGCGACCCCATCCCATTCCCAATGTTCTGGGTGAAGCTCAACGACATCAGGCCCTACATCGCCCAGCAGTACATCTTCACCGACGACGACAACAACCTCACCCGTTACAACCTCGACGACTTCTTCAAGCTCAACATGTACACTGGCGACATCTATAAGGTAAAGAACCTGCGCAACCAGTCGCTCATGCAACTCTATCCCGACCCAGCAGCACTAAAGCATGCGCAAGACAGCATCGAGGAACGCCTGCACCGCTTCGACAAGAACCTGTGGGCTCCCACACGCGAAGAGCTACAGGCACAAGCCGAGGCCAAGCGCAAACTAGAGGCCGAGAAGAATGGTGAGACACTTGAGGAAGGCGAGAACGCCACCGTCCAGGAAGAGAAGAAAGACTCTAGCAAGAGCGTCAAGACCAAGCGCGGCAGCAACAACGACAGTAAAGACAACAAGAAAAAGAACAATAAGAAGAAGGCTCAAAAGCCCAAAGAGAGCCGCAGCAACCAGGGTGCTGCACGCTCAGTGCGCAACCGCAAGCGCTAGAAAACAGTTCATAGTCTTCTCAGTCTTTCCTCTCTAAACACCTACCATCAAGTTTCGGTTACTCACGAAACGAGAATAATAAGCCAACACACACATGCACACAATCCTACCGTCATCTAAAGGATTGTGTGCATGTTTATTTATTTTATGGGGCAACCAATAGATTAAAATCAAGAATCTAGCGCGAGCAAGATTTCAACAACCTGTCGTTCAACTTCAACTCCAGCGACTTGCGCTTTATAGTTCGTATGCCCGATGGCACTACCAAGACACTGACTCACGACCAAATCAACGATGTGAAGAAATATTTCCGGGACAGGTGAGTATTTTTGGGACACCTGCAAAAACCTGTGTTAGGTTGAGACATTGGGCATCGAAGATGCCGGGCGGGTCGGAGACCCGACTTCAATCGCAAGACCATGCAAGAACCCCAAAGGGGTTCGCAGCTTGGTCCCTGCTGAATCTTACGAAAAGTGCCTCGAAGAGGAACTTCCACCACAGGCTTTTCATGTGAGCCTATAATCGTTCCTCTCCAGCCCTGAGCGATTTATCATCTCTTTGTACTCCTGCTCAAAAGTCTGTTCTTTGTGATGCTCACGCTGGCGGTTGATATAGTTAACGATTCTCTCCTTGTCGCGCACGCTGCACGAGAATGCGCCATATTCCTTGCCCCATCCGCTGAACATGGGGAAGTAAACCTGCTGCTTCGCCCACTTGCTGCTGCCCTGCTTGATGTCTCGCACCAAGTCGCTGAGTGCCATCGCCGGCGACAGCTCAACAAGCATGTGTATGTGGTTGCCTATGCCGCCAATGCGGTAGAGCTTGCAGTTGCGGCTGTTGATGATTGACCAGATGTAACGGTACATGTGCTCGCTGGTCTCGTCGGGGATTGTCATCTCACGGCGGTAGGTGTTGATGACTATGTGATAGATGGAATTTACGGCACTCATGTCAATATTGTTTTGTCTTGGCAAAAGTAGTGAAAATCATTTACAAGGGCTGGGCAACTGTGGCGATGAAGTTCCTCTAACGAGGCACTTTTTCATTAGATAGCACAAGGACCAAGCTGCGAGGGTCTTCGACCCTCTTGCATGGTCTTCTATGTTGCAATCCAAATGAATGAATCACTTTAACTTTTATTTAACATTATTGTAGCTCAATATGTTACTTGTTTCAATACTCAGAGCACAGACAACACACCACCTGTCCACCCCGAATTGGTGTGGATTAGACAGCCCTATTAGACATCCTTCTATAAGATGTACCGGCCATGCCGGGTTGCACCACTAACCAACACAAATTTCAACTTAGGTATCACCCGTTCAGTCTCTACACGATTATAAATAATTATTAGAAATTAATCGGAGCATGTCTTAATTTCTCTTTTAAATAACCTCTATCCTCAAGATTAAATTATCTATTTTCGCTCGGTATTATCCTACACCTTATTGGTTAGTGTGCAAAGTGTTATGCTCTTATCATTCTTTACGATGATTCAAGGATTTCCACCGAATTTAGGTGATTCTACATAGGGATTTCTCGCCTATGCACTCCATTTATTTCAAAGACCGTTGCTCTATTCAACTGAGCTACCGAAGCAATTTAAATTAGTGGGCTCGCCTGGACTCGAACCAGGAAAACAGGATTATGAGTCGTGCATTATGACCTTTTAATTACAAGCCCTGACCATTTAAATAGGAGTATAATATTTATACTTAATATAATATTTATGTTTCAACATATAATATTCTATAAGTAAGTGTTTCTCATAATTATACGGTTGATTTCCACCATCGGCGTGATTCATTAATGGGCCTAAAAGAGAATTTCCAACATAAAGACCAGCATGTCCAGGAGCATTATTCTTCTTAAAGAAGATTACAATATCCCCTGGTTTAGGTTTCTGTGTTTCTTTAAAGCCAAGCTGTTTTAAATGGCTTATAAAATAACTGCAAGATGCCCAATTAGCTTTTGGACTATAAAAAGCAGATACAGTATTCATACAAGTCTTAGGAGATTTTCCTTTTGTGCCTGTATAATCTATTTTCCATTCTTCAGGAAAATGTATTACATACCTAAAATCATTATTAGGACATGTAGTATTTTCTGAACGTTCTACAGCTATTTTTGCCTTCTCTGAAATTCCTTTTGTAGATGGTTTCCATAATGAAAGATACTCAGTGGATGGGTTATTGCTGGTAGTACCTTCAGTATAGCAAGAAGTGCAAGCCATAGCTACAACAGCAATCATAATAAACATAAATTTCTTCATAAATCAAAAAATTTAAAGTTAAAACTTTAGCATATAAAATGCTTTATCTTATATATGGCACGTTTTTTTGTTTCTTTGCATTGTCGTGTATATTTAAATGAATAACTAAATTATTTTTGCTTTTACAAAAGTAGTGATTCATTTGATATACACGCCTTTTTATATTATGAAAAACACCGCGGGGTTAGCCTA